>Ga0265320_10000037_pt1 | contig 135828 bp, 114 predicted proteins | sample 4827metaG_FD_202087 | JGI IMG/M metagenome (GOLD analysis project Ga0265320, IMG submission 202087) | Rhizosphere microbial communities from Carex aquatilis grown in University of Washington, Seatle, WA, United States - 4-8-27 metaG | ecosystem: Host-associated > Plants > Roots > Rhizosphere...
TAAAGTTCGCACAATAAACATTATGTCTAATTTATGTTGTAGGCGCTGAGGGCTGGTTTTTTACCGTCGACAGCGTCCACTGCTCGGGATTGCGTCCACTGCTCGGTTTACTTGTTGGCATGGAGGATGGCTTCGTAGTCCCAGAGTAATTTGATGTTCTTCAGTTCCAGGGCCTCGCCGTTGGCGGCAAAGGCTGGTTTTGCGCCGGATGGCAAATAGACACGGGTGTCCTGGCGCAACGGCAGGATTTTCAGTTCGAGGCCGTTCGCCAATTCCGCCGGTGTAATCCGCCAGACTCCATAGGCAAAGGGCGTGCCTTTGTAAAAGTTGTCGTCGAGGAGCCGGCCGCCGGCATACAGGCGCGCGACATCGCCTTCGTAATTGATTTCCAACAAGGGTTGATGCGGGCCAGTCAAGGCCGAGGCCGGGATATGAATGGACCAGGCCGCGGCACGGTCGAAGTCGGCGTCGTCCGGCTCCATCGCGACGGGACGGCGGCTCATTTTGGCGGGCACGGAGGGCAACGCATCCTTGAGGGGATTTACTTCCACGGCCGCCTTCATTTCATCCACGTGAGTGAAGAGCATTTGAAAGAGGCCATCCTGGCCGATGAATTGGAACTGCGGAGCCTTCGCCGCGAGCGCCGGATAGAAGCCCGCCTTCAAATCAGCGGGGTCGTGCGAACTCAGGTGCACGTCGTCGCCGTTAAAAAACACACCCGCCGGTGAATAAACCAACCTATCCTGCCCCGCCAATTTCGCCTTCCACAAATTCAACGCCTGTTCCCGGCTCAACACTAATAGATGAATGGCCGGCAAATATTCGCCGGTGGCGTACGTGATATCAATCAAGGTACCGGGACCGGGCTCGAGTTGATCGACGAAAAAAGTGGTGGGCGAATCCGCGGTGACGCGCCCTCCCCTGGCGGTCACGGTGGCGGGCGCCTGCAATTCCAATTGGAATTCAGGCTTTAGGCCCGGCCACGCGAAGAAAACGTACGTGATGTTTGAGGAATCCGCGACCTGACACATCAGTTGCGCGGTGGAATAAACCAACTGTCCGCCCCTGAGATCGAAATTTACCGGCCAAATCGGATAAGCGCCGCTGGGGATGGTCGTCGGCACCCGCGGGATGGAAAGCGTGCCGTTGGGCAGCTTGAGGTTAATTTGAAAATCCTTGTGCCCCTCGAGCGCATAGTTCCGCTCGTAGTTGTTGATGAAGATAAAGCCCTGGCTGCCATTGACGCGGGCCGAAACGCGCGGCGTGGAAATGTCGGCGGTGGTCGCGGGCATTTGTTCCGGGTAGTAAGTGGCCATCGGCGCGAGGAGGCTGCCAAAGTCGTCGAGAAACAAGTGCATGGTCTTCATCAGCCGGTAGCTCGGATTCACCTGGCCGAACTCGCCCAACGGCGCCTGGAAGTCGTAGGACTTTTGCTCCATGTCGTTGTAGCCGTGGCCGTCGGGCTGGCTCTGGGTCTCCTGCAAGGGCGTTTTTCCGTCGGGGTTCGCTCCGCCATGGTACATATAATAACCGAGCATGGTGATGCCGGCGGCGAGTTTGACTTGGGCCGCGGCGGCGGAGTCGTCACCCAACATGAGAGGCCGGCGGTGATACGCGATGGCCATGCCGCCGCCCATTTCCGCGGTGACGAATGGAAAGCCGGCGTACTTGTTATTATAGTTGGCGTCCTTCGGCTGAAGGTTCGGGCCGACGTTGTCCTCCGCGCGAATCGGCGTGATGAAGAAATTCACGTTGGGGCCCAGTTCGTTAAGACTGTTGCTCCAAAACTGTTCAGTGTAACCGCCAAACACCGGCAGAAAACCGGGCGGCACCACGGCCTTGTCCCAACCGGTGGCGGTATAAAACGGGGCGTCCAGGCCGGCCGCGTGCGCCAACCGCAACAACTCGGCCATGTGCGGCAGGCCGATGTTTCCACCCGGGTGATATTCATTTTCCAATTGCACGCCAATGATGGGTCCGCCGTCTTTCCAGAACATCCCTTTCACATGCGACCCGATTTGGTTGAAGAAATTTTGCACGTAACCGAGGTAGGCCGGGTTGTTCTGGCGCAGGGGAATTCCGCTCGCAATCAGCCAATCCGGCATACCGCCATTGCGGGCTTCGCCGTGGTCCCAGGGGCCGACGCGCAGCCACACATACATCCCATGCTTGGCGCAGAGGGCGATGAAATCGTGCAGATTGCGGTCGCCCGTCCAGTCAAATTGCCCCTGGGTTTCCTCGTGGTGAATCCAAAACACATAAGTCGCGATGACATTGATGCCGCCCGCCTTCATTTTGAGAATTTCACGTTCCCACTCGGCGGCGGGATAGCGCGAAAAATGAAATTCGCCCATCACGGGAAACCACGGCTGGCCGTCGAGGGTGAAGTAGCGGTTGTTGACGCCGAGCACTTGGCCGGCGGGAGATTTGCCGCTCGCCTCGAACGGCAGCGCAACCGGCGCGGGCGCGGGGTTCGAGGCATCCAGGTTGATCGCCGCGGAGGCAACCACCGGCGCCCACGCGCACCCAAGCCCAAGCAGCGCTCGAAGGAGTTCACGGAAAAAAAGACGGGGAGAACAGAGGCGCATGAAAAAGTGTACGACTGTGGCGGGCGGCGGGTGAAGAGCAAAATGGAGAATAAACCCCTACGACCGCGAGGCCGGCGGGAAAAAAGAGACGCGGCCAGAAGCCGGCCTCCGAAAATCCAGGGAGCAGCTCGATTTGCACGGTGAAAATTTTGTGATTTTTTCGCTCGCATTGCGCAAAATCTCCGGGCAGCGTTTTCCGTTTCATGCGTTGCGCTCGCGTCCATGATGTACCTGACTGGCATTTTTTGCGGCCAGTAGGTGTTCTACGCAGGCGCGTCACCCCGAATTGTCTTGAAAGCCCACCCCTAATCGGATAGAAATAAAATCGTTCGATGAGCTCTCTCACAGGAGGGAACATCCAACCTTGGTTACCCCCCTCAATTACCTCGTGAATTACTCCCGTTTATTCCCTGGCTCCGTTGGCACACTTTTTCTGGCGGCACTGACCTGCGCGGTGCCCGCAATCACCGCGCGAGCCACGATCAGCATTAGCAATTCCGCCCCCTTCACTGCTCCTGCGACCGGGCCGAGTGTTATTTATACGGTCACGGGGGGAACGGCCAATGGTGCGTTTACGGCCTATGTGTCCACCGTGGCGGGCACTCCTCCGACTTCGAAGCCACTGAATCCGCCCAACTGGGCCGTCGTGGCCGGGGCAGCCCCAAGCGGGACCTTAACGTCTAACTTCAACGCCTCAGGAACAGCCTCGATTACGGTGAATGTGACCGCCAATCCCGGCAGTTCGCACCGTGGGGCCTCGAACGACACCAACATCGCCATCCTGAGTGTCGTGGTGGGAACGGCGTTCCAGAAGCCCGTCCTCCAAGCGGGCGCCACCCCCACCTTGAACTTCGTCACCGCGGGTAATGTTTCGAGTAGCAATCTCACTTTTAGCAATGTCACTGCCAACGGGGCCGGCCTGCAGTATAACATCACCACCAATACGTTTTGGAATTCCACGGTGGATGCAAATTCCACGGCGTGGCTGCATGCGAGCACGCTCACCGGCGGGGGCAACACGACCTTGAATAATACGGTCGTGACGTTGACGGCGGATGCCAATGGCGGCCTCAGCCGCACCGGCACCGTCACTTACCATTCCACGGACTTTTCGACCACGCAGACAGTGACCGTCAACCAACTTGGCTCGCCGCCGTTCTTAACCCTGACGCCCTCCTCGTTTGCGCCCGTCTACAGCGGCACCACGGGTTCGACGATTACCGTGCAGAGCAATAAGGATTGGACCCCGGCAACCACCAATGCGACATGGATCACCATCACCAACACGGGCAATTCGTCCGGCTCGGGCAACGTCACCGGCAATGGCACGATCGTATTTAACGTGGCGGCCAACACGATAGCACAATCCCGCAATGACACTATTTCGGTCACCGGTAATAATGGCATCGGGCAAAAACTGGTCACGGTCACGCAGGACGCGGCCCCGCCCGTCACCAATATCACGCCAACCAGCGGTAATTATGACTATCAGGGCGGAAATAGCAGCATTTCCGTGACGACCAATGTGATTCAGTGGAGCGCCTCGTCCAATGTATCGTGGATCCTGCCAGACACCAGCAACCACACCACCGGGACGTCCAACATCAGCTACGTCGTCCAGGCCAACAACAATTTCACCAATCGCACCGGGGTCATTTTCATTAACGACCAGCTTTTCACGGTCAATCAACTGACGGCGCAGACGGCGTTGGTACCGAGCAGCGCCAATGTTTCCTATAATGGCACCGCCAATGGAAGCTTTATCGTCGATTCCGGCCACGCGAGCTGGACGGCGGTTTCCAGCGACTCGTGGGTCGTGGTCACGAGTGGTTCGCCCGGGAGCAACACCGGCAATGTAACGTACGCGGTGGCCAGCAATCCGACCAATCAGCCGCGTAGCGCGACGATCACCGCGGACGGCCAAGCCTTTGTGGTTTACCAGGATGCCGGCCCGTCGTTTACCTCGATCAATCCCACCGGCGCCAATTTCGGCTTTAACGGCACCAGTTCAAATCAAACCATCACGGTCACCTCGAACGAATTCTGGTCCGCCAGCTCCAGCGCCAACTGGACCGTCATTCAGGGGGCTTTCAATGGCACGGGCAACGGAACGGTAAAATATACCGTCCTGCCCAACGGAAACACCAGTACCCGCAGCGCGTCCATCACGATCAACAACAACATTTACACGGTCAATCAAACCGGCCCGGCCGCCAATACCACGATCAGCCCGACCAGCAAGAATTTCCCGCAAGGCGGCGCTAGCGGCACGGTTATCACCGTCCTTTCGAACACGAATTGGACCGCCACCCCCAGCGACACCTGGATCTCGATCATCGGCTCGGGCAATGGCACCAGTCCGGGCGGCAACGTTACCTTTGATGTCGCCGCGAATCCACTGCTGGGCTCGCGCAGTGGCAACATCACCATCGCCGACAAAGTGTATAGCATCACGCAGAACGGTTTGAATAACGTCACCAACCTCACACCGACGAGTTTTAGTGCGATTCCCGCGGGGGGCTCGAGACAGACCATCGCGGTCAACTCCACCACGGCCTGGACGGCGGTATCCAACGTCACTTGGGTCACCATCAACAGTGGCTCCTCGGGCTCCGGCAACGGCACCATCATTTTCACGGTGGGCGTGCAGCCGCTGCCGGCCTCGCGGGACGCCAACATCACGGTAAATGAATCCGTGTGCACGATTCACCAGTTCGGTGCCTCGACCTTCATCAAGGTGTCGCCCGCCAACGTAACTTTAACTAACAATGGCACCAGTAGTGCGAATATCACGGTGACCTCCAACGACAATTGGTCAGCCGCGCCGACTTATAATTCAAACGATCCGGCCTTTCAAGATCCCGCCTACGCCTGGGTGTTCGTCAATGGCGGCAGCAATATCACCAGTTCCGGCAACGGCACTTTTAATTATTCAGTGAGCCCGAACTTCCTGCGCACCAGCCGCACCGCGAATATATCCGTCTTTAACGATGTCATCACCACCCGTTTTAGGATTACGCAGGCTGGTTCGCCGGCTACGGTCAGCCTGTCCCCCACTTCATTTCCCACCTTCTTGGCCAGTGCCAGTGGAAACACTGCCATAGTTACGACCGCCAATGTGAATTGGACGGCCACGCCCTCTGTTGGCTGGATTATAATCACCGATAACGTCACCAGCCCTGGCAACGACACCATTGGGTTCAACGGTACGGTGCAGTTCCAAGTCCTCGCCAATGGCAACGTCGGCACCCGCACGGGCTTCATCAATATCGGCGGTCAGACCGTCAATGTTTCCCAATTAGGCGTCAATGCCACCACCTCGTTGAATCCGACAAGTTTCGGAAACTTGGACAGCGGCGCCCACCAAGACTTGCCCATAACCGTGACCTCCAACGTGCCATGGACCGCGGCATCCAAGGCGTCATGGATTCTCATCAATTCCGGCAGCTCAGGTACGGGCAATGGCATCATTAAGTTGTTAGTTCAGGCCAATCCCACGGTCTCGAATCGCACGAGCAACATCACCGTCAGCGCCCCGCCCAACACCGTCGTCTGCAATATCACCCAACTGGCGGGCCCGGCGGTCATTACCCTTACCCCGTCGAGTGCCAACTTTACCACCGCCGGCGCCAGCAACCAGAAGTTCGCCTTGGTCTCCAATGCGCCCTGGACGGCCACGGTGGATCCGAGCGCGACGAGTTGGCTCTCCTTGGTGGGCAACACGAGCGGCCCCATTGGCAACGGCACCGTGACTTATACGGTGCAGCCGAGTGCGGTCGGTTTCACCCGCGTGGCGAACATCTCCCTCGCCTACGCCAACTCCACCGTGTCGAATTTCACCGTCACTCAAGCCGGGGTGACTCCGACCATCAGTGTCAATCCCACCAGCCAGAACGTGACGGCCAACGCGACGGCAAATCTTTCCATCAATGTCACCTCCAACACGCAATGGCCGGTGAGCACGGATTCGGATTGGATCACGATTACGAGCAATGCCACCGGCGTCGGGAACGACACCCTGACTTATGATGTGGCGGAAAACGATTTTGCCTTCGTGCGCACCGGCACCATCAACATCGGCGGACTGGGCTTTATTGTGACGCAGGAAGCTGCGGTCAACAACACGACCCTTAATCCGAACAACAATAGCAACGTGGCCAGCGGGGGCGCGACCGACCTGACCTTTGATGTTACCTCTAACGCCGATTGGACGGCCGTACCGAGTGATACGTGGATCAGCATCACCGACGGCGGTTCGGCTATTGGCAATGGCACGGTGACTTACTCCGTGGCGTCCAACGGCTTTGCCGCCAACCGCACGGGCAACATCACCGTTGCCGGCGCCGTCTTCACCATCACGCAATTGTCCGCCAGCGAGGTCACCAGTTTGTCGCCTTCCAGCAATTCCTACACCTCCAACGGCGCCACCGGCCAGGTGGTGGACGTGACTTCCAACGCGAATTGGACCGCCGCGCCAAGCAACGGGTGGATTGTCATCGCCGGCGGCAACACCGGTTCAGGCAATGGCAACTTCACTTACGCGGTGCTGCCCAATGCCGGAAATACCACCCGCGGTGGCTCCATCGCGGTCAACAGCCAGATTTTCCTGATCACCCAGACGGGTTCCAACTCGACCACCAGTCCCAGCAGTTTCAACCTGCCCTACACGCAGTCTTTGGCGCAGAACATTTCAGTCACGACGACGGGCAGCTGGGTCGGCATCACTGACGCGGATTGGCTGACGTTCAACGGCACGAGCTCCGGTTCGACCAACGCGACGGTGCTCTTTGACGTGGCCTTCAATCCCACGCACGTGATCCGGACCGGCAATATCATCATCGATGGCCAGACTTCGACGGTGACCCAGGACCCGGCTCCGAATACCAATATCACTCCGACCTCCTTCAGCTTCGGTGCCGGCGCCGCTTTGGGCCAGAATATCACGGTGACGGCCTCGGTCGATTGGACGGCGGCTTCCGATTCCGTCTGGATTACCTTTAACGGCAGCCCCTCGGGCTCCGGCAATGGCACGGTGGTCTTTAATGTCGCCGCGAACGGTGGAACGAGCCCGCGCTCCGGGAACATCACGATTGACGGCCAGGTTTGCGCCATCAGCCAGGATGGCGCAGCTGCCTTCGTGAACATCAGCCCGCTGGCCCAGAACGTCACTGCGGCCGGTTCGGCGAATCTTTCCATCAACGTCACGGCCAACACGGTGTGGACCGCTGTGGCCAGCGATACTTGGATCACCATTACCGGTGGCAATGCCGGCTCGGGCAACGGCGTCGTAAGCTACAGCGTCGCGGCGAATTCCGCCGGGACGCCGCGCAGCGGCAACATCACCGTGAGTGGCCAAGTCTGCACCATCACGCAGGATGCGGCGGTGGCCCCCTTCACGAACATCAGCCCGACGACCAAGAGTTTGCCCGCGGCCCAGAGCACGGGTGTCAAGATCACCGTGACTTCCAACACGAATTGGACTGCCACTAAGAATGCCGCCTGGCTCTTTATCACGGCCGGCGCGTCGGGTTCGGGCAACGGCACAGTCACTTACCGCACTTCCACCAACACGACCACGTCGAAACGCGTGGGCAAGATCACCATCAACGGCAAGGTTTGCACCATCACGCAGGCCGCTAAAACAGCAGCGAGCCGGAGCCTGACGGTGCAAATTTCCAACGCCAAGCCGCACATTGTCACGCAGCCGAAGTCAGCGGCGTTCCAACCCGGTGAAACGGTGCGCTTCAATGTCCTCGCCACCGGCGGCGCGCCGCTGGCCTATGCCTGGAGCCGCAACAGCGTGGAGTTGAAGAATGGCCCGCACATCACGGGCGCGACGACCCGCAATCTGACCCTGACCCGGACGACGGCGTCCACCGCCGGCTACTACACGGTGCGGGTCAGCAACAGCAAGGGCCATGTCGTCAGCAACCAGGCGCGCCTGACCCTGAAACCCTAAGGCGGGTTGCGGCGGGCAGTGTCCTAACAGCGGCGAAATAAGGAGCGATGCGCCCTGCCCCATTCATTCTCCCTGCCTGGGCAATGCCCGGCCCGGTCAATTCGTCGCTGGGAGCTGGCGTCGCAACACCCTTTGAATAGATCACGCGCGTGCCGCGATAGCTTGCCTTAGGATGTGATTTAAACCGGCATCTGACGGCGCGCGCCCTACCGGTTAACGGTGGTTTTTGGCAGCTGAGGGCAGCGCGCGCTACCGACGATCAGACCGCGTGCTAACTTCGCCAGGTCTCGGTGGTTTTGGGTAGGGCGCGGTGCCCTCACCGCGCCGCTCTTATTAGAACCTATCTCAAATTCAATTTCAGACGATATTTTCTAGGGCCGTCGCAAGTGACGCCCCTACAGCCCACAGGAGGGCGAAATCAAAATCGTAGGGGCGCCGCTTGCGGCGGCCCCTTTTGTCGAATTTGAGATAGGTTCTAGAATTTAAAGACAAAGCTTAGCCCCTTCGCGAAGTGCCGGGTACAACCCTTACGATCCGAAATCTGCCGAACTTCAGACCTTAATCTTTGATGCGGACGGAAACCGTCGTTTCGCCGTACTGCACTTGCGTGTTCACGCCGTCATGCGGCGCGGGATATAGACCCGGCGCTCGAGGTTGCAAGGCCTCAGCCGTCGGCGCATCTTTCTGGCCCGCCGGCACCACCACGGTGCCACTGGGCAGGGCTTGCGTCGCGGTCTCGGGGGTGGCGACCACCACGCCGCTATGCGGCAGGGTGTTTTGGCGCGTGGGCGCCATGGCCTGAGCCGAGCCGTCCGACATGCGCACGGTCGGCGCCACGGCGGAACCGGATCGCACCACGCTGGTGGACGGCTGCAAGGTCTTGCTCCCGCCGCCGAAATCAAAGAGCGCCGGTGAGTCGGACAATCCGCCGGACGACAAGCCGGAGGCGCCCGAGGCGGCGTGGGTGACCGTCAAGCCGCCCTCCGTGGGGCGCGAGCCGCGAAATTCAAAGCGATTGATGTCCTGCATCGACAGCGGTTCGCCGAAATCCTGGGGCGGGGCGTTGTTCTGGCCGGTGTGCACGGTGAGCGCATCGGTAAATTTGGACGGGCCGGCGGCCGGCCGCTGCCAGTTGTTATAGCCCGCGGAATCGTTAAAGCCGGCCTGGAGTCCATTCAGGCGGGACATGTCGGGCTGCTTGGTGTCGCCCAGGCTGGTCATTTTCAAGGGATAGCTCTGGCTCGATTGCGGAGCGGCAAAGCGCGGGTCCACCGGGCCGGCCTTGCCGTTCAAGTTGCTGTACGTGGTATCGTACTGGCCCATGGTCAGCCGCCGCCCGCCGACGCTCTCGTTCATATTCGGCAACTTGGCGTTCCACGGCTGCCCAAAACTCGCGGAAGATTGGTCCGGCGAAAAGGCATTCGAAAGCTGGGTGAAATCATTATGCCGCTGCGCGCGCGCAGTGCCCGCCCCGGCCAGCACGACGGCCAGGGCCACGCTGGCGCGGACAATTCGCGTTGGAGTACAGGGCGACATACTGCTCGAACACTAGACGAAGAGACGGGACCTTGGCAATCCCGCGCTTGAACGGGTAATGTCTCAATTCGAAACGGCTGGCTGAGGGCAGCGCGCCCTACCTAAAACATTTGCTTGTGGTAGGGCCGGCTGCCCTCAGCCCGCCGTCTTGTTTCTGATGAAATTAGGACACTCCCCTTGAACGCCCGTGATGAATCGAAGACGGCGAGTAATTTTCCACCACGGCCTTCCATTTTCCTTTCCCGACCCGGCAAATTCCGTTTTCATGGAGGCGTGCAGACTTATCTGGATTTGCTGCGGCTGGTGCGCGATCACGGCGAGGAACGCCGCGACCGGACGGGCGTGGGCACGCGCAGCGTTTTTGGCGCCCAGGCCCGGTTCGATTTGCGCGACCGTTTTCCGCTGCTGACGACCAAGAAAGTCCACTGGAAATCTGTCGTGTACGAATTGCTGTGGTTTTTGCGGGGCGACACCAACGTCAAATGGCTCAATGAACACGGCGTGTCCATTTGGGATGAATGGGCCGACGCCGACGGCAATCTCGGCCCGGTGTACGGCTACCAATGGCGCCACTGGCCGGGACGCGACGGCGTGACCATCGACCAAATTGCCAAGCTCGTCGCCTCCCTGCGGAAGTCGCCCACGTCGCGCCGCCACCTCGTCACCGCCTGGAATCCGGCGGACGTGGACCGCATGGCGCTGCCGCCGTGCCACGCGCTGTTCCAGTTCTACGTCTCGACCAAGGGCGAGTTGAGCTGCCAGCTTTACCAGCGCAGCGCCGACCTTTTCCTGGGCGTGCCGTTTAATATCGCGTCGTATTCATTATTGACACTGATGATTGCGCAGGTGTGCGGCCTGAAGCCGGGAGAGTTTGTGCACACGTTTGGCGACCTGCATCTTTACCTGAATCACCTCGAGCAGGTGGAAATACAATTAAAGCGCGAGCCGCGCCCGCTGCCCCGGGTGCGGTTGAACCCCGCCGTGACCGACCTCGACCAATTCGTGTTCGAGGATTTTGAATTGCTCGACTACGATCCCCATCCCGGCATCAAGGCCGCCATCGCGGTATGAGCGCACGCCCCGCCATGCCCGCCAAGGCCGTCTGGAAGGCTATCGCCTCGCTGGCGGAAAACCGGGTGATTGGCGCCGGGGGCAAAATTCCCTGGTACCTGCCGAACGACCTGCGTTTTTTTCGCAAGATGACCACGGGCCATACGGTGGTCATGGGGCGCAAGACGTGGGATTCCATCGGCCGGCCGCTGCCGAACCGCCGCAATGTCGTGCTCTCGCGGACCCTGGCCACCGGCACGGCCTCGCTGCCCGGCGCCACCATCGTCCGCGAACTCAAAGACGTGGACGAACTGCCGCCGGTGGGGGACATTTGGATTATCGGCGGCGCGAATATTTATGCCATGGCCCTGCCCCGCTGCGTCGAGCTTTACCTGACCCATGTGCCCGGCAGCCCGTATGGCGATGCGATTTTTCCCGCCTACGACAAATTGTTTTTTCCGGCGGAAACGTTGCAGGAGGAGACGGAATTTCGCATTGTGCGGTACGAGCGCAAGGCGCCATGAAGGAGCTTCCCGCCATCGTCCGGCAATTGCAGCGCGAGCCCGAGACGCCGCACGCGCTGGCGACGCTCGTCGCCGTGGAGGGCTCATCCTACCGGCGGGCCGGAGCGCGCTTATTGGTCAAGGCCCAGGGCGCCAGTCTGGGCTCGTTGAGCGGAGGTTGCCTCGAGGCGGATGTCATCGAACGCGCCCAGGCGGTGCTCGCGAACGGGCAGGCCCAGACCGTGCTTTACGACACCACGGAGGAAAATGACCTCGTCTGGGGCGTGGGCCTGGGCTGTCAGGGTGTCATACGCGTTCTTATTGAACGGCTGCCTGGAACGACCGCGTGGGTCGGGACGTTGCAGCGCAATTTTCAAATGCGGCGGGAAACTCGCCTGCAAGTCGTCTGGGAAGCAAACGATCCGACCCGCCTCGGGACGTATATTGCAGAGCGCGCGGCCACGGTCACCCAGCCCGTCGCGGGGATGTTCCTGGATAACGTCGCGCCGCCGACGCGTCTGCTTATTTTTGGCGCGGGCGACGACGCGCAACCGCTGGCCCGGATGGCGGCGGAGCTGGGCTGGTGCGTGGAGGTGCGCGATCCCCGCCCCGCCTTCGCCACAGTTCAACGTTTTCCCACCGCGGAGGCGGTCTTGGCCGCGCCCCCGGACGCGGCGGCTGACGTGCCGCTCGACGCCTGGAGCGTGGCCATCATCATGAGCCATCGGTATGCGTTTGACGCCGCGCTACTAAAAGCGCTGCTGCCGCGCGGGCTGCGGTATCTCGGAATGCTCGGCCCGCGCAAACGCACCGAACGGATTCTGGCCGAACTGACCGCGGCGGGAATGGTCATCAGCGACGACGCCCGGACGCGCCTGCACGCACCCGTCGGTCTGGACTTGGGCGGCGACACGCCGGAAACCGTGGCCCTTTCGATGCTCGCGGAGATTCAAGCTGTGCTAAGCGGTCGCGACGCGCGACCCCTGCGCGAACGTAGACGGCCCATTCACGGTTGAGCGTCTTTCAGGGCTCATCGCGTCTTGACAATCCGGCGGCGCGGGAGAAAATTTGTCCATTACCCTTTACCCTCGACGCCCATGAGTGCTTTTACCCTGAATGTGAATGGCAAAGACCGCACGGTGGACGTGGAGGCGGAGACGCCTTTGTTGTGGGTCTTGCGCGACAGCCTGGAACTGGTCGGCACCAAATACGGCTGCGGCATCGGCCAGTGCGGCGCCTGCACCGTGCATGTGGACGGACAATCCCGGCGTTCCTGCGGCATCCAGGTTAACGAAGTCGGCAAGGCGAAGATCACGACCATTGAAGGCTTGGCCAAGGACGGCAAACTGACGGCGTTGCAGCAGGCGTGGTGTGATTTGGATGTTGCTCAATGCGGCTATTGCCAGGCCGGCCAGATCATGTGCGCCACGGCATTGCTCGCGGACAAACCCAAGCCCACCGACGCCGACATCGACACCGCGATGGAACGCAACCTTTGCCGCTGCGCCACCTACACCCGCATCCGCCAGGCGATTCACACCGCCGCGGGCAATGCGAAGTAAAACATTATTTTCCTTCCGACCATGAGCGCCTCCCCTGTCCCCACCTCCCGCGCCCTCGACCGGCGCAGTTTTATCAAAGTCAGCGCGCTCGCCGGCGGCGGGCTGCTGTTGGGCGAGTATCTGAATTTTTCCGCCGACACTGCCGCCGCCCAGACTGCGACCGCGGATGCAATAGTTTCTGCCGTCGTGCCCGCCGATTTTAGCCCCAATTCGTTTATTCGCATCACGCCCTCGGGTGCGGTGTCCATCATCGCCAAGAACCCGGAAATCGGCCAGGGCATGAAAACGACCCTGCCGATGCTGATCGCGGAGGAAATGGATGTGCCGTGGTCCAGTGTCACAGTGTATCAGGGTGACGTCAATCCGGTGTACACCAGCGCCGCCCCGGGCGGCCAGTCGGCGGGCGGCAGCAACGGCATGCCCAACAATTATCTGCCCATGCGCCGCCTGGGTGCGGTGGCGCGTGTGATGATGCTGCAAGCCGGCGCCCAGTCCCTGAAAGTGCCGGTGGAGGAGTGCACAATTGAGAAGGGCGTGGTTTACCACAAGGCCTCCGGAAAAAAAGCCACCTATGGCGAATTGGCCACGCTGGCCGCCACTCTGCCAGTGCCCGACGTCGCAAATGTGCCGCTCAAGGACCCGAAGGATTTTAAAATCATCGGCACCCGCGTGACCGGCGTCGATAACGAGAAAATCGTCACCGGCCAGCCGCTTTTCGGCATCGATGTGAAATTGCCCGGCATGTTGTACGCCAATTACACGAAGTGTCCGGTGTTCGGCGGCCGGCCCGTGAGCGCGAATTTGGACGAGATCAGAAAATTGCCGGGTGTGAAGGACGCATTCATTCTCGAAGGTGGGAACGGTCTAAAGCCCGGTGTGGCCATCGTCGCGGACTCGACTTGGCGCTCCATCAACGCTGCCAGCAAGCTCCAAGTCGTCTGGGATGAGGGCGCGAATGCGAATCAAAACAGCGCATCGTTCGCCGAGCAAGCGGCGGCCATGGCGAAGGACGATGCCCCGCCGCCCGGATTGCCCGAGGGCACGAAAATGTGCGAGGGTGTTTATCATTTTCCGTATCTCGCCCACGCCACGCTCGAGCCGCAAAATTGCACGGTCATGTACAAGGACGGTAACGCGGAGATTTGGGTGCCCACGCAGTCGCCCGGCAATGCCCGCGCTCCCGGCGCCGCCCAAACGACGGTGCACATCATGCGCAGTGGCGGCGGCTTTGGCCGCCGTTTGCAGAACGACTACACGTCCGAGGCTGCGGCGATCGCCGAGAAATTTCCCGGCGTGCCGGTGAAGCTGACGTGGACGCGGGAACAGGATTTCGGAAGCGATGTGTTCCGCCCGGCGGCCTGGCACTTCTTCAAGGGCGGCGTAAGCCCCGAGGGGAAACTGCTCGGGTGGAATGACCATTTTGTGGGCGGCCAGGGAGCGCAATTCCAGCCCAATTTCCCCAATGGTTTTATCCCGAACGTCAACGTGAAGAACGGCACCGTGCAAACAGGAGTGCCGAGCGGCGCCTGGCGCGCGCCGAACGACAACGCCAACTTCTGGGCGGTGCACAGTTTCTTCGACGAGATGGCGCACGCCGCCGGTCGCGACACTTACGAACTGCACATGGAGCTGCTGGCCACCGGGCAAAACCAGGCGTTTTCGTCCGCGCGCATGAGCGGAGTTTTGAAACTGGCCGCCGAGAAAGGCGGCTGGGGCAAAAAGTTGCCCAAGGGTCAGGGCCAGGGCATCGCGTTTTCCTTCAGCCATCGTGGCTACGTGGCCATCGTCGCGGATGTCACCGTTTCCAAAGACGGCAAAGTGAAAGTGAACAAGATGACGGCGGGCGTGGATGTGGGCCCGGTCGTCAATCTCAGCGCCGCCGAAAATCAGGTGCAGGGCGGGATGCTCGATGGTTTGAGCTCCGCCTGGAACGCGAAAATCACCATCGACAAAGGCCGTCCCCAGCAGACGAATTTCGATGAGTACAATCTGTTGCGCATGCCCGATGCGGCGGCAACCGAGGTGCATTTCATCCAGGGCGACTACACCATCGGCCCCACCGGCCTCGGCGAGCCCGCCCTGCCGCCCTCGCTGGCGGCGGTGTGCAACGCCATCTACGCCGCCACCGGCAAACGCATCCGCACCCTGCCCTTCGGCGAGCAGGATTTGAAATGGAGCTAAGCGCACCCGGCGTTTTCAACCATTGTAATCTTAATCTAACTTTCTCATGAGTGCTTTTACCCTGAATGTGAATGGCAAAGACCGCACGGTGGACGTGGAGGCGGAGACGCCTTTGTTGTGGGTTTTGCGCGACAGCCTGGAACTGGTCGGCACCAAATACGGCTGCGGCATCGGCCAGTGCGGCGCCTGCACCGTGCATGTGGACGGACAATCCCGGCGCTCGTGTGGCATCCAGGTCAACGAAGTCGGCAAGGCGAAGATCACGACCATCGAAGGTTTGGCCAAGGACGGCAAACTGACGGCGTTGCAGCAGGCGTGGTGCGATTTGGACGTGGCCCAATGCGGTTATTGCCAGGCCGGCCAGATCATGTGCGCGACTGCGTTGCTCGCGGACAAACCCAAACCCACGGACGCCGACATCGACACCGCGATGGAACGCAACCTTTGCCGCTGCGCCACCTACACCCGCATCCGCCAGGCGATTCACACCGCCGCCGGCAATGCAAAGTAACCCGGTTATTTTATGAGCACGCCACTGGAATCCCCGCCCTTGGCGAACGCCTGGGACCGCCGCAGTTTTATTAAAATCACCGCATTGGCCGGCGGCGGGTTGTTGCTGGGGATCTCGTGGCGCCTCGACGCCGCCGACGTTCCGGCCACCGGAGATTTTAGTCCGAATGCGTTTATTCGCATCATGCCGAATGGGTCGGTCTCGCTCATCGCGCCGAACTCGGAAATGGGCCAGGGCGCGAAGACGGCGCTGCCCATGATTATCGCGGAGGAACTCGATGTGCCGTGGAAAAATGTGACGGTGTATCAGGCGGATTTGAACCCGATTTATGGACGGCAATCGGCGGTGGGCAGCCAGTCCACGCAGTCAAACTACACGCCGCTGCGCCAGGCGGGCGCCACCGGCCGCGCGTTGCTCGTGCAGGCGGCCGCGCAGTCGTGGGGCGTCGCCGAAAGCGAGTGCACGACCGATCAGGGCGTGGTTTTGCATCAGGCCAGCAATCGCCGCGCGACGTATGGCGAACTCGCCAGCAAGGCCGCGACCTTGCCGCCGCCCGCCAACGTGCAGCTCAAGAATCCGGAAGATTTCAAGCTGCTCGGCACGCGGGTGCCCGGCGTGGACAACGAAAAAATCGTCACCGGCCAGCCGCTTTTCGGCATCGATGTGCAAAAGCCGGGTCTGCTCTATGCAGCGTATGTGAAGAGCCATGTTTTCGGCGCGTCGATTGGCGAAGCGGTCCTCGACGACGTGAAAAAGTTGCCGGGCGTTAAAGACGCCTTTGTGTTGCAGGGCGTGAATGGGCTCATTCCGGGCGTGGCCATCGTGGCGAATTCGACGTGGAATGCCTTTAGCGCGAGCCAGAAACTGCGCGTGCAATGGGAGGAAAGCCTCGGCGCCAACCAGAGCAGCGACAGCTATGCCCAGCAGGCCGTGGAATTGAACAAGGGCGTCAACCTCGGCGATTTGCCCGCGGGCGGAAAAAACCTCGAGGCGGACTATCATTACCCTTATCTCGCGCACGCGACCATGGAGCCGCAAAATTGCACCGCGCTGTTCAAAGATGGCGTGATGGAAATGTGGTGCCCGTCACAGGTGCCCTCCGCGGGCCAGGGGCTGGTCGTGCGCGGCCTGGGGCTGCCGGCCAGCAATGTCATCGTGCACGTCACACGCGTGGGCGGTGGTTTTGGCCGGCGCGGTTCGAATGAATTTTCCCTCGAGGTCGCCGCTATCGCCCAAAAAATGGAGGGCACGCCGGTGAAGCTCACCTGGTCGCGCGAGCACGATATGGCGCACGACAATTACCGCACTGCGGGCTGGCACTTTTTCCGCGGGAGCGTGGACAACGCGGGCAAGCTGGCGGCGTGGCGCGACCACTTTGTCACCACCGGGCGCAACAACCAGGCGGGCACGGCGGCGGGCATGAATGCCGGCGAATTTCCCGGCGGTTTTGTCGCCGATTTGAAATTTCAGCAGAGCGTGGTGAACACGAATGTGCCCACCGGCTATTGGCGCGCTCCCGGGGCGAACGGCAACACTTGGGCCATCCAAAGTTTTATTGATGAACTGGCCCACGCGGCGGGACGCGATCCGCTCGAGTTTCGCCTGGATTTGCTGGCTGCGGCGCCGGCGGCAGCCGCGGCACCAGCAGGAGGCGGACGCGGTGGTCGCGGCGGTGCGGGCGGTGGCGCCAGCGGCCCGCGTTTGAGTGAAGTGCTGCGGCTGGCGGCGGACCGCGCGGGCTGGGGCAAGAAACTTCCGCGCGGCCAGGGCCAGGGCGTGGCGTTCAGCAATACCAACGGCGCGTTCGTCGCGGTCATTGCCGATGTCACCGTGAGCAAGGACGGCAAGGTGCACATTGACAAACTGACCGCCGCGGTGAACGCGGGCCTCATCGTCAACCTCAGTTCGGCGGAGAGCCAGGTGCAGGGCTCGTTGATTGACGGCATTGGGGCAGCCATGTTGCTCAAAATCACCATCGACAAAGGCCAGGTGCAGCAGGCGAATTTCGACGATTACCCGCTGTTGCGCATGCCCGACGCCCCCACGGTGGTGGACGTGCATTTTGTCAAATCCGTGTTGCCGCCGACGGGCCTCGGCGAGCCCGCGCTGCCGCCGGCATCGGCGGCGGTGTGCAACGCCATTTTTGCCGCCACCGGCAAACGCATTCGCACGCTGCCATTTGCGAATGAGGATTTGAAGTGGTCGTAGGCTGAGTTCGCTGGATGCCTTAAAGGTTGGAAGGTTCGATTGTTCAGCGAGAATTGGTGCTCCGCGACCGGTTAATTTTCTTGGCTCGATATCATTCGTCTGACTTCGGCATTCTACCTTCTAAATTCTGCCTTTCTCCGTGTCCACCGCCCTGATTCTCCTCGCCGCCGGTGGTTCGCGTCGGCTGGGGCGGCCCAAGCAATTGCTCGACTATCGAGGCCGGCCGCTCCTGCGTCACGCCGCCGAGACCGCCCTCGCCTCGCGCTGCCGCCCTGTGGTCGTGGTGCTCGGGGCGGAGGCTGAGGCGTGTGCGAAAGTTTTGGCGGGATTGACTGTCACCACGGTGGTAAATTCGGACTGGGCGTCTGGACTTTCCTCGTCCATCCGCTGCGGCCTGGAGGCGTTGGAGCAAAATCCCCCGGACGTTTCTGCGGCCATTCTCTGCGTTGGCGATCAGCCGCATCTGACACCGCAGTTGCTCGATTTACTCCTTGAGCAGCACGAGGCCAGCGGCAAGAAAATCGTGGCCGCCCAGTATGCCGGGGTCCCCGGGCCGCCGGCGCTTTTTGACACCAGCCTTTTTCCGCAGCTTAAGACCCTCACCGGTGATGAAGGCGCGCGCCGCGTGCTCCTGGCCCACCCCGCCGAAGTGCTGCTCGTGCCCTTTCCCGACGGCGCGGTGGACGTGGACACACCCTCGGATTACGACGCGCTCAAGCCGCGTCCACGCAGTTGAATTTCCCTCACCGCCGGGCCCGCAAAAAGCTTGTGCCGGTTGGAAAAATCGCTTCATTGATTACCATGCCTGTTTCGCCGCTTGTGGCCCCGGACGGTCGAGTCGTGGATTACCTGCGCTTGTCCATCACCGACCGTTGCAACGAGCGCTGTCTTTACTGCATGCCCGAGGGGTACAAGGGCTGGCAGACGCGCGCGGACACGTTGACGGATGATGAAATTGTACGCGTGTGCACGGTCGCCACAAACCTCGGCTTTAAGAAATTTCGCGTGACCGGAGGCGAGCCCCTCGTGCGCAAGGACGTGGTGAATTTGATCGGGCGCATTTGGGATCTGCCGGGCGTGGACACGCTCGGCCTTTCCACCAACGGCATCATGCTGGAAAAGCTGGCCGCGCCGTTGCGCGAGGCCGGGCTGTGCGGCGTCAATGTGAGCCTCGACGCCCTGGACCCCGCGATTTACGGGCGCGTGACGGGCGGCGATGTGCGCCGGGTGCTGGCGGGCATCGACGCCGCCTGCGCCGCGGGTTTCGACCGCATCAAGCTGAACTGCGTGCTCATGCGCGGGGTCAACGAACAGGAAATCTGGCCGCTCGTCGAATTCGCCGCGGCCCGAAATTGCCCGATGCGTTTTATTGAACTCATGCCGTTGACGCGCCGGGACGTGCTCGATGAAAGCAACTTTTTCCCGGTGGCCGAAATGCTCGCGATTTTGCGCGCGCATGACGAACTCGTGCCCGTCAACAAGGAGGAGGAAGCCATCGGCAGCGGGCCGGCGCGCTATTACCGACTGCGTCGCACGGGCGCGCTCGTGGGCGTCATTGGCGCGATGACGGACTCATGCTTCTGTGAACGGTGCAATAAGATGCGCGTGACGGCGGACGGCCGCCTACGCCCCTGCCTCGGCGACGCCCTGGAATTTGACCTGATGCCCGTCCTGCGCGGTGGCACCGATGACGACGTGACGGAGGTTTTCCGCTCGGCCCTGGCCCGCAAGCCGACAGCCCATGGCTTTCGTGACGTGTACCAACCTGCCCGCCCGATGACTGCCATCGGAGGATAATCCCGACTTTCCAACCGTCCTTGCGCGGCCCGGCCCCATGAAAATTCTTTATTTTGCGCACGTCGCGCAGGCGGTCGGTCGGCGGGAGGACAATCTCGACGTGTCCGCGCCCGTGACGGCCGAGGCGCTGTGGGACCGGCTGCTGGTGCTGCGGCCCGCGCTGGCGCCCTACCGGGCCAGCATTTACCTCGCCCGCAATCGCGCCTATGCGACCGGGGACGACCAGTTTTTGAACGACGACGAAGTGGCCTTGCTCCCGCCGGTTTCCGGCGGTTAAGCTGTTATCATGTGGGTAGAAATCCTTTTTTTTGACAAACCGTTGCCACCGCCTCCGCCCGCCCCGGCGCAGGTGCTTGGGCTGGCGGGCGCGTGGGCGGAGTTTCACGGCTGCGTGCGCGCGACCGAGGCGGGCCAAAACATTTCCGCCCTGCGGTACGAGATTTATGAGTCGATGGCGCTGGTGCGGGTGTCCGCGCACCTGGAGGCCCTCGCCCGCCAGCACGGCCTGCTGGCCGCGCGTTTCTGGCACCGTCATGGAGTCGTGCCGATTGGCGAGGCGGCCGTGTATCTGGCCGTCGCGGCGCCGCACCGCGGCCCGGCGCTCAAAGCCCTCGGTGAATTGATCGACCTGCTGAAGGCCGATGTGCCCATCTGGAAAGTGGAAGCCATCCCGGCCTAAACGGGAGCAACGCCATGCCGGACCCTACTTCCCCACGCGACACTGAGGTCGCCGATGTGTGGCGTTTGTTCGACGAACGCCTGGTCGCGCTGGAGGCGGAGCCCACGTCGCTGGCCGAGGCGCTGGGACGGACGTTGCGCGAGGCCGTGCGCGCCGATGCCGATCTGCCGGCCTTTGACCGCTCCGCGATGGATGGCTATGCGTTTTTTCCCGCGCACGGGCCGGCCAACTATCATCTCATCGGCACCATTAAAGCGGGCGAAACCGCCGAACGCGTGCCCGCCGCGGATGAAGCCTACCGCATCTTCACCGGGGCGGCGCTGCCCGCGCCGGACATGTCCGTGCTGATGCAGGAAGAAGCGCGCGTGGAAGGCCATTTGTTGATGGTGCACCGCCATGTCGAGCGCGGAGAGTACGTGCGCGCCCGCGGCAGCGATGCCCGCGCCGGAGTGGTGTTGCTGCCTTCCGGCACCCGCCTGGGCCCGGCGGAAATTGCCTTGGCCGCGTCGGTGGGCGTGACGAAACCGCTGACCACCCGCCGTCCGCGCATCGCCCATGCTACCACCGGCGACGAATTGGTGCCGCCGGAAGCCGTCCCGCGTGCGGGGCAAATTCGCAACAGCAATCAGTTTTTAATATCCGCGCTCCTCCAGGAAAGCGGCGTCCCGGCCAACCACCTGCACCACGAACACTGGAGCGACGACCGGAACCACGCGACCCAGCGATTGGCCGGCGCCGAGTTTGCGCAGGCCGACGTGATTTTGCTTTCCGGAGGTTCGAGCGTCGGCGAACATGACTATGCGGCGCCGCTGCTCGAGGCCGCGGGATTCACCCTCCATGTGCGCACGGTCAACAGCCGGCCCGGCCGGCCGTTGTTGTTCGGCACCCGGGGCCGGCAACTGGCCTTTGGACTGCCCGGCAATCCGCTATCCCATTTTGTTTGTTTTCATCTTTTTGTACGAATGGCCCTGGCGCACCTGGCCGGGCGGAAACCTGCGGGCTGGCGGCAGGCCGTTCTGGCGGAGCCGGTGACCGAGGCGTTAAATCGTCGCCCGACTTTCTGGCCGGCGCGGCTGGACTGGGAAGACCCCGGCGAATTGCGCGTGCGTTCCCTGCCCTGGAACAATTCGGGTCACCTCGGGGCGCTGGCGGGCGTGCAGGCGCTTTTTCGCGTGCCCGCGGGCACTCAGGAGTTGCCCGCCGGTGCGCTCATGGATACGCTGCTGGTGGGCCCTGAATTTTCCGCATGAGCAAACCCGCCTTCAGCCATCTCGACGCCCGCGGCCGCGCCCGCATGGTGGATGTCTCACCCAAGCCCGTGCAATCACGCCGCGCGGTGGCGGAGGCGGTTTTACGCTGCGCTCCCGCGACGCTGAAAAAACTGCGGCGGGAGGCCCTGCCAAAAGGGGACGCGCTGGCCGTTGCGCGCATCGCCGGCATTCAGGCGGCGAAACGCACGAGCGAGCTTATCCCGCTGTGTCATCCCCTGCCGTTGCAGCATGCGGGCATTGAGCTGGACGTGCGCCGGGACCGCATCGTCATCCGGGCCGAAGCTGCGACGGATGCGCGCACGGGAGTCGAGATGGAGGCGTTGACGGCGGCGAGCGTGGCGGCCCTGGCACTTTACGACATGCTCAAGAGCGTGGACAAAAAGATGGTGATCGAGCGCGTGCGCCTGTTGTCCAAGACCAAACATTAATTTTGCCGTGACTGATTTTTCCTCCAAGCCTGCCAAAATCGGCCGCGTCACGGCGAGTGACCGCGCCACGGCAGGCGTGTATGAGGACTTGAGCGGCCCGGCCATCGAGCAGGCGCTGGCGAATGTTTTCGGGCCCGCGACGGAATTTGTGCGCGTGCTGATTCCCGATGAGCGCGAGCAAATCGCCGCCGCGCTGCGCCGCCTGTGCGATAACGAAGCCTGCGACCTCGTCGTCACCACCGGAGGCACCGGCCCGGCCAAGCGCGACGTGACGCCCGAGGCCACGCGGGAGGTTTTGGATAAAGAAATGCCCGGCTTTGGGGAAATCATGCGCGCGCGCTCGTTCGACATTGCGCCCACGAGCATTTTGTCGCGGGCCACGGCGGGTTTGCGCCAGCGCTCGCTCATTCTGAATTTGCCCGGCAGCCCGAAGGCCGTGCGCGAATGTCTCGCCATTCTCGGGCCGGCGTTGCTTGAATGCGTGAAGCATCTGCGCGAATAGCGCGCCGATTCACCCCATGAAAAAGTTATTTGCCGCCCTCGCGGTATTCTCCGCCATGAGCATGGCCGCAACTGTGCGTGGTGAAGAAGTCCTCGTCTTCGCCGCCGCCAGCCTGAAAGACGCCCTGGCCGAACTTGCGCCGCTATGCGTGAACGCCACGAACATCACGCTGGTGCCCAGTCTCGCCGCCTCCGGTATTCTGGCCCAACAGATTCGGGCGGGCGCGCCGGGCGATTTGTTTATTTCGGCCGATGAGGCGACCATGGATGATTTGGAAAAGGCGGGCCTGCTGCAAGCCGGCACGCGCGCGGATTTGCTGAGCAATTCCCTTGTTTTCGTGGTGCCGTCGAACAGCACCTTGAAAGTGAATTCCGCCCAAGGCTTGCTTGACGCTGGCATCAAGCGCATCGGCATCGGCGAGCCCAACACCGTGCCCGCGGGGCATTATGCGATCGAATTTCTCACCAGCCAAAAAGTCATCGATTCCGTGCGCGCCAAACTCGTGCCGCTGGAAAATGTCCGCGCCGTGCTGTCCGCGGTGGAATCGGGCAATCTGGATTTGGGCATCGTTTACCGCAGTGACGCCCAGGCGTCCTCCAAGAGCAAGGTGGCCTGGACAGTGCCTGTGGAGGTCGGCCCAAAAATTGTTTACCCGCTCGCGGTGGTTAAAAACACCAAGAATGCAGTGAATGCCGCAAAGGTTCGTGCCTTTCTTTTGAGCCCAGCGGCGCAAAAGATCTTGCTCAAATGGGGCTTCGCGCCGCCGTTCGCCCCCGTGGCGCCGCCGCCCGCGTCGCGCGCTGCGCCATGAATGGAGCCCTCATCGCTTTCACGGTCGCCGTGGCGGCGCTGGCGGTCGCCGTAGACTTGCCTGTGGCCCTGGCGCTCGCCTGGCTGCTCGCCCGCCGCCGCTGGCCCGGCAAGGCGCTCGTAGAAACGCTGGTGACCGTACCCTTGGTGCTCCCCCCGGTCGCCACCGGCTTATTGCTCCTGTTGCTGCTGGGCCGCCACGGCTGGATTGGTTCGCTGCTCGAGGAACGGCTGGGCGTGCAAGTCGTTTTCACCTGGAAGGCCGTGGTGGCGGCGATGGCGGTGATGGCATTTCCGCTTGTCGTGCGGGCCGCGCGGGTCGGGTTTGAATCGGTGGATGCGACGCTGGAGGATGCCGCGCGCTCGGCGGGGGCGAATCCCTGGCAGGTTTTTTTCCGCGTCACGCTGCCGCTGGCGCGCCGGGGCGTGCTGGCCGGAGTAGTGATGGGCTTTGCGCGGGCGCTGGGGGAATTCGGCGCGACGATGGTGGTGGCCGGCAACATTCCCGGGCGCACCACCACCCTGCCGCTGGCGATTTACAGCGATGTGCTGTTGGGCGACAATGAGGCCGCGATGGAATTAATCGCGGTGTCGCTGGTGATCGCGCTTTTGGCGGTGGCGCTCGGCGAGCGCCTGGCCCGGCCGCTGCCGGGCGCGCCGACGAACCGCGAGGACAAGTAAAATTCATTATCTCCACCGCATGAAATCCCACCGCCAGGAACTTTGGTTCAAAACGCCGGCCCGCCGGGCGTTTATCAACATCACGCCGAAAGTACAGGAGGCGTTGCGCGCCAGCCAAATCACCGAAGGACTTTGCCTCGTCAATGCGATGCACATTTCGGCCAGTGTGTTCATCAACGACGATGAACCGGGCTTGCACGCTGATTTCGAAAAATGGCTGGAAAAAATCGCGCCGGAAAAACCGCACGACCAGTACCGCCATAATCGCACGGGCGAGGACAATGCCGACGCGCACCTCAAGCGCAGCGTGATGGGCCGCGAAGTGGTGGTCGCCGTGACGGGCGGGCAGCTCGACTTCGGGCCGTGGGAGCAGATTTTTTACGGCGAATTTGACGGGAAACGCGACAAGCGCGTGCTGGTCAAAATCATCGGCGCCTAGCGCAGGACGTCGGCGAAAAAGCCTTGGTACAGGCCGACGAACAACGCGGCCCCCGCAAGGAGGCCGAGCGTGATGCGGCTCCACGAGGAAGGCGTGCGGGGCAGGTCTTCGGCACTGGTTTCCGGCAAGCCGGCGATGCCGGCCACGCGGAAGAGCGCTTCGCGCATCCAGCCAAAATAGTAGTAAATGGAAATCACCACGCCGACGATGGCGACGCCGAGCAAACCGAACAATCCGGCGCGGTACGCGGCGATGAAGATCAGCAGTTTGCCAATAAAACCCGCCAGCGGCGGAATGCCCGCCAGCGAGCCGAGCCCAATGGCGAGGACGCCACCGAGGAACGGTTGGCGTTTGCCGAGGTCCGCATAATTTTCGAGTTCCTGCGCCTCGTCCTGCGCACCGGCCACATGCGCCATCACGCCAAAAACCGCGAGCGAACCGAGCAAATACGTGAACAAATAAAACAACACCGCGCCGGTGGCCCAGGAGACGCCGGGATCCTTTGCCGCGGCCACGACGCCAATCAACAAATAGCCGGCGTGCGAAATGCCGGACAGGCCCATGAGGCGCTTGACGTTGCGCTGCGTGAGCGCGGCCAAATTGCCAAAAAGGATGGACAGCACTGCGAGCGTCGAGAGGAGCGGCACCACCAAATGCTTGCCCAACGGGGCAAAGGGGCCGGTGACAAGATTCAGGAGCACCAAAAAGCCGGCGGTTTTCGACGCCACCGCCAGGAACGCGGTCGTCGGCGTGGGCGCGCCCTGGTAAACATCGGCGATCCAGATTTGGAAAGGCACAGCGCCGATTTTGAAAGCGATTCCGCACAGCACCATGGCGGCCCCCACCAGCAGGAGGGGGTTGGTGGAGTGTTCAAAAATGATCGGCCCAAGGGTGCTGAAATTCATGGTGTCTTGCGCGACCTTTGTCCCGGCCGGCACCAGGGTGCCGGCGGTGCCGCAGAGGAGCACGATGCCGAAAAGCAATATGGCTGAGCTGAGCGCGCCGAGTATCAGGTATTTTAAACCGGCCTCGAGCGAGAGCGGGCTCGAACGGCAATAGGCCACCAGAATATAGAAACCGACCGTCACCGTTTCCAACGTCACAAACAGGAGCACGAATTGCGCGCTTTGGACGAGGAGCATCATCGCCGCGGTTACCACGAGGACGAGATGGTAGAACTCAATGCGGGGGAGCGCCTGCTTTTTAAAATATAACGAGGCAAGGTAGCAGACCATCACAGAGGTCAGGAGGATTAGCACGCGCCCGGCCTGCCCAGTGGGCGTGAGGACGATCATGCCCTGGAAGAAGGAGGTGTCGGTCATCCCGGCCAACGTCGGATCGAGGCCCTCAAAGGAAAGATACCAAAGCAGCCCGATGAGCACGAGGAGCTGACCAAAGATGGCGACGCGGGGAATGGAGTCGTGCCGGTTTTTCGGCAGCAACAATTCCAGCACCAGGAGCAGCAGGGCGATCAGGCCCAGCGTGACTTCCGGCCAGAGGACAATCCACTGGTTCGTGTCGGTGATGGCTTGGAGGGCGGAGAAATTCATGGCTGGACAGGGGCCGCGGGTTTAACGGTGGCCGTGGGTGGGGTCGCCGAGGTTGGCGAGGGGCGATAAGCGCCGGGCAAGGCGGCGTCGATGCCGCGGGTCAAGGACGAGGGCCAGAAGCCGACCAGGAGTAAGGTGCCGAGCAGGAGCATAGCCGGCCAGCGTTCGTGCGCGCGGATGTCGGCAATGGGACCGTCGAAAAGTGTTTGAAACGCCGGCGTGGGACTGCCGAAGAAAATCCGCGAGACCGCGCGCAGCCCGTAAATGGCGGAAATCACGACCCCGGTGGCGGCCAGCACCATCATCAGCGGACGGTATTCCCACAAGGCGAGGAAAACGGAAAATTCGCCCCAGAAATTGGCGAAGCCGGGCAGACCGATGCCCGCGAGGGTGGCGGCGACGAAAAAGCCCGAAAGCACCGGCGCCTTCTGGCACAGGCCGCCCATCGCGCCCATATCGTAAGTGCCGGTGCGTTTAAAAATCGCATCGCCCAGCAAAAATAACGCCGCCACGGAAAGGCCGTGCGCGAACATCAGCAACGCCGCGCCGCCCGCACCCAGCGCACTCACACACACCAGACCGAGGAAAATATAGCCCATGTGCATGACCGAGCTGTAACCGAGCATTACCTTCAAATCGCGCTGGGCAATCGTGACGGCGCCAATGATGACGACGTTGCCGAGCGCCAGCCAGGCGAGCGTATGGCTCCAATACTCCAATCCCAGCGGCAGCAACGGTATCGCGATTTGCAAAAGGCCGTAGAGGCCGAATTTTTTTAACACCCCGGCGTGCAGCATGGCGGCCGGCGTGGGCGCCGCGGCGTAACCGGCGGGAGCCCAGGTGTGAAACGGCCACAACGAAACCAGAATGCCGAAGCCAAACATGAGCAGGCCAAAGATGTGATGCTGGGTTTTCGCGCCCATGGTCGGAGTGTTCGCCATATTCTGCAGGTCCTGCAGGCTGAAGCTGTTGATGTCGCTCGCGCTATAGAGCGCAATCAACCCGATGAGCGAGAGCATCGCGCCGAGGGTCAGGTAAATGGTCATTTCCAGCGCGGCGGCACGGCCACCCGGGCCGCCCCACCAGCCGATGAGGATGAAAGTGGGAATCAGCGCAAACTCGTGGAAGAAGTAAAAGTAAAACAAATCCATCGACGCGAACACCCCGCACACGCCGCTGACCATGAACAGCACGAGCCCGAGGTAGGCGTTCTTGCGGTCCACCGTCGAGTTGATGGCGTACGAACCCGCCGCGAGGCCCACGATGCCGGCCAGCACAAACATCGGCAGGGAGAGTCCGTTCAAGCCGAGCCTGAGGCTGATGCCGAAATAATCCAGGCCGGTGCTGAAATTCGAGGTAAGTTGGAGGCCCCGGAGATTATCCGCGGTGGGCAACGTGTACGTCATCCACGCATAAATCCCCACAGCCGCCGGCACCACAAAGCCGAGCCACGCCAGCACCCGTGCCACGCCCTCCGGCAGGCGGCGACCGCCCGCGACCAGCACCAATCCCGTGATAAACGGCACGGCGATGGCCAGCGGCAGCAGCAAGTATTTATCGGGAATCATGAAGTGAACAAAAAGTTAGTTGAAGAAACCGGTGGCGAAGGCACAAAAGAGCACGACGCCCGCGAGGAACCAGTACACGTAGGCGTGGAGGCTGCCCACTTGCGTGCGCCGGAGGGCGGCGCCCGTGAGCCCGGCAACGGCGCCGGAGCCCTGCACGCAGAAAAAGCGGATGAACAACTGGTCGAAAAAAGCCATCACGTCGCAAAGGCGCTGCTGCACCTTGGCCACGTACCAGTCGTAGAGATCATCGAACCAGCCGTGGCGTTCGAGGACGTGAAAGAATCCGGGGGCCTTGGCGAGGAGCGGGTCGCCCTCCTTGGCGCGACCGTAGAAAAAGTAGGTGAAGGCAAAGCCCGCGATGGCGACGATGACGGCGACCAATTCCAAGCCGTGGGCGACGCCTTCCTTTTGGGCCGCTTCTTCAATCTTCCTAAAGTCATCGAGAAATACGCTGACCGTGTCCATTGGCAGCAGCCAGTCCATCTTGCCCGCAGCCCAATCCCAGTTGTATACGACCCAGCCGGCACTCACGGACAGGAAGCCGAGGACGAGCAGCGGGACGGTCATGTACCAACTGCTTTCGTGCGCGTGGGCGGCGTGTTCGCTGCGGGGCTGCCCGAGGAAAGTCACGAAAAACAGACGGCCCATGTAAAGCGCAGTGCAAAGCGCCGCGAAAAGTATCAGCCCGTAAATGACGTAAAATTGCGGGCCTTCGTTCATCCCGCGCAAAAAGGCCTCGGTGATGATGGTGTCCTTCGAATAGGAACCGGAGAGGAACGGCACGGCGGCAATGGAGGCGGAGGCCACGGCGAAGCTCAAGCCGGTGAGCGGCATTTTTTTCAGCAGGCCGCCCATTTTGTAGATGTCCTGTTCGTGATGGCAGGCGTGGATGACCGAGCCCGCGCCTAGGAAGAGCGTGGCCTTGAAGCAGGCGTGCATCGCCATGTGGAACATCGCCAGGCCCGGAAAGCCGAGGCCCAGGGCGGTCGCCATGTAGCCGAGGTGCGAGAGGGTCGAATACGCGAGGCTCTTTTTGATGTCCGTTTGGCCGAGTGCGCAGAGGCCGGCGAAGGCGGTCATGATGGCGCCGGACCACATAATCCATTCTTGCGTAAACGTCGGCAGGAGGAAGAAAACGCGCGCCATGAAATAAATGCCCGCGGCGACCATGGTGGCGGCGTGGATGAGGGCCGAGACGGGCGTCGGGCCGGCCATGGCATCCGTCAACCACACTTGGAGAGGGAACTGCGCGCTTTTGCCGACGAAACCGCACATGAGCAGCAAGCCGATGCCGATGGCGGCTTTGCTGCCCAGCAACGCGTGGCCAGCGGCAACCTTCGCCGCCAACTCCGCCAAATCCAGCGTGCCATAATAATGGTAGCACCAGGCGATGCCGATGATGAAGCCGAGGTCCCCCACCCGATTGACGATAAAAGCCTTCTTCGACGCCATGTTGGCAAAGTCGGTCTTGTAGTAATGCGCGATGAGCATGTACGAGCTGAAACCGACCAGCTCCCAAAAGACGAAGAGCATCACGAGGTTGTCCGCCAGCACGATGCCGAGAATCGAAAACATGAAGATGGACAGGCCGCCGAAAAAACGGCCCTGCGCCTCGTCCTCATCCATGTAGCCCACGCTGAAAAGTTGAATCCAGCCGGCCACGAACGACACCACGAGCAACATCAAGGCCGCCTGGTGGTCGAAATAGAAGCCCATGCTGTAGGCAAAATTGCCGAAGCGCAGCCATTCCCAGGTGGGGTGCAGCGTGACTCCGTCCCAGGATTCCAGCACGTAAAGCGACAGGCCCATAATGGCGAACCCGACCAAGACGGACAAAGCCGCCGCGGCCTTCCCCTGCCGCCGCAAAAACAGCGCGATGATCGCCGCCGACCCCAGCGGGAGCAGCAGAATCACGGTCAGGATGTTGATCAAATCCATGAAGAAAAGCGGCGGTTAGTTTTTCAGGTAATTGAGCTGGTCCACCTGCACGGTGCGGCGGCGGCGGTACAGCGCGACGATGATGGCGAGGCCCACGGCGACTTCCGCGGCGGCCACGGTAATGATGAAAAAGACGAAGAGCGCGCCGTCCATCGTGTTGTTGTAACGCGAGAACGCCACCAACCCGAGCGTGCTCGCGCTCAGCATCAGCTCGAGGCACATGTAGATGACCAGCGTGTTGCGGCGCACGAGCACCCCCGCAAACCCGATGGCGAAGAGTGCGCTGGCGACGGTCAGGTAGGCTTGGAGTCCGGGATTCATTGCGGGGGCGGCAAGGGGCTGCGGGAGTCGCGCGAGGATTCCGTGGAGGGACGCTTGCTCAACACGATCACACCGACCATCGCGATGAGCAGCAAAAAGCCCGTGACTTGAAAAGGCAGCATGTACTTGGTGAAAAGGCCGTAACCAAAAGCTTTCGCGGATGTCGCATAGGCGAGCGGGTTATTCGCGGGCGCGAGCGCCGCGGCCTGCACGGAGGGAGGCGTGACGGGAAAAGTGTAATGATCCGCGAGCCACTTTGCGCCGACCGCCAGAATCAAAAGCGCCAGCACGCCCGCGAGCGCATTGGGGGCGGTGACGGGTCGGCCGGCCTCGGTGTCCAGCAGCATGATGATGAAAAGAAACAGCACCATGACGGCGCCGGCGTACACGACGACTTGCAACATCGCCAGAAAGTACGCGTGCAGCAGGCCGAAGAGCGCGGCGACACCCACGAGGGCCACGATCATGCACATGGCGCTGTTGACCGGGTTGCGGTTAAACACCACGAACAGCGCGCCGACCAGCGTGAGCGCGGAAAAGAAGTAGAAGAAAAAGGCGGCCATGGTGGAAACAGCGGAGCGCGACCAACGCGACACCCTAGTGGTGCCCTCCCTCGGCGTGGGCTTTTTCAGCGGCGAGCTTCTTGTCCCATTTCCGGTACGGGTCCGGGCGCGTGCCGCCGAGTTCATAAAGTTTCTTTTTGTCGTGCACCAGGGAGGCGCGGGTCAGCCCCGCGATGGAATAAACATCCTGGAGCCAGATGGCCTCCTCGGGGCAGACCTCCTCGCACAAGCCGCAATAAATGCAGCGGAGCATGTTGATCTCAAATTCCTTCGGGGCCTTTTCGACGTGCGCCGTCGGGGCGTCGAAGGGAATTTCCCCCGGCGTGATGCGAATGGCCTTGGGCGGGCAGACAAACTCGCAAAGCTGGCAGGAGACGCATTTTTCGCGGCCTTCCGGGTCCTTCACCAAAGTGGGCGCGCCGCGGTAGCCCGGCGGAATCGTCGGGCGCTGCTCGGGATATTCGAGGGTTTCCGCGCGGCGGAACATGTTGACCAGCGTCACGCGCAACCCGCCGAGGATTTGCGGCAGATAGGTACGCTCCCAAAAGGTGAGCGGTTTGCGTTCGATGACTTTGGCCATGGCGGAAAGAGGTTGAGGATGAATCAGAGGTTCGGGAAGACGGCGAAGAGAATCAGATAGAAGAAAAGATTGGCCACCGCGAGCGGCAGCAGGACATTCCAGCCCAGCTTCATCACCTGGTCGTAGCGAAAACGCGGAATGGTCCAGCGAATCCAGATGAAGAGAAACACAAACGAAAGCACCTTCGCGAGGAACCACAGCACCGACAGCACCGAGCCCACGACGTTGTGCGGCCAGGGGTCGGGGATGTACGGGAAGAAATTCCACCCGCCCAGAAAGAGCACCACGAACACCGCCGAACCCACAAGCATGTGCGCGTATTCCGCCACGAAAAAGAAGCCGAACTTGAAACTGCCGTACTCGGTGTGGAAACCGCCGACCAGGTCCGTCTCGGACTCCGCCATGTCGAACGGCAGGCGGTTGGTTTCGGCGAATACCGACACGAGAAACACGAGCGCCGAGACCGGCTGCCAGAACAGCAGCCACAGGTGTTCCTGCGATTGCACGATGTCAAAAAGGTTCAACGGGCTGACAGGGCCGCCAACTTCCAGCGACCCAAGTGGAGCCATGGGCCTGGCCGACCACAGAAAGACGGGCAGGATGGAGACACCCATCGCGAGTTCGTAGGAAATCAATTGCGCCGAGGCGCGAATACCACCGAGAAACGGGTATTTGCTGTTCGACGACCAACCCGCGAGCACCAGGCCGTACACGCCGAGCGAACTGACCGCGAGAATGAAGAGCAGGCCGACATCGAGATTCGCCAGGACGAGCGGCTGCGCCGCGTGCTGGTCGTTCCACCAAATGCCGAAGGGCAGGACGGTGCAGGTGGTGAGCGCCGGCACGAGCGACAAGCACGGCGCGAGGATGTAGTAGAATTTTTTGACGTGTTTCGGGGTGACGCTCTCCTTGAACAAGAACTTCAAACCATCCGCGATGGGTTGCGAGAGCCCGTTGCGCTGCACAAACGGGCCGAGAACCGGGATGTAGGCCAGAATGGGCAGAATGGTGCGATTCGGCCCGACGCGATTCTGGATCCAACTACTGATCTTGCGCTCGGCCAGCACGGCATACGCGCAAATAGTCATCAGCACGATGATCACGAGCAGCGCGTACACGGTGTGCCAGACTAGGTAGGTCACCGTGGGCGAAGTTATGTAGGGCAGAGCCATGAAGCGGAAGAAGTGTTCTAGTTCTTAGTTCTCTAGTTTCTAGTTTTTTAGTTATTAGTTTCTAGTTGTCAGTTCGGAGTTCGGAAAAATCGGTGGGAATCTGTGAAATCTGTGGAAAAATTTTCTGCTAAGGCTTAGCCCGCCTTGACGGCGGTGACGGCGGCGGGATCGTAGTGGAGCGATTTGCCCTCGGGGAAAACGAGATGGGCCCAGGCCGTGGCGGGCACGCTGCGTCCCTGGCCGCCGAGGCTGCCCCACGTCCAGCCCGCGAGTTGCGGCAGGCGCGCCGTCATGCTTTCCCAAAGGAGTTCGGGAGCCGCGGCAATTTTTTCCCCGTTGACCAACTCCAGCAGGCGCGCGAGCACTTGGGCGTCCGGCACGGTGCCCGCGGGACCGGGGACGGCCTGGAAAAAGCGCTGGGCGCGCCATTGTTGGTTCACGAACGAACCGCTTTTTTCAAACACGGTCAGGCCGGGCAACACCACCTGCGCGAGGTCGCTCGTGCGGTTGCCATGGGTGCCGAGATAAATCACCTGCACGCCGCGCAATTGGTCGTCGCTGAAACCCAGCGCCGACAAATCTTCGTGGACGACCAAGAGGGTCTTAATCGTACCCATTTCGACCTTGCCACGCAGATCGTCGAGGTTGGCCGCCGGGAGTTCTTTCACCAAGCCGGTGAGAAACGCGCCGCGCAAGTTCGGCGTGGCATCGTTGGAAATCAACAGGCTGTCGCCTGCGCGCTCGTGCCGCACCAAGGCCACGGGACCCGGTTCCGCGCCGATGATTTGGCGCAAAAGGAACTGCTCCTCGACGCTACTGTGGGACGAGCCGACGTAGCCGACGCCGCCGGCCTTCAGCAACTGCGCGGCCTTGGCCAGCGCTTTTTCGGCCGTGGTCTTACAGTTGTCCACGGCGAAGAAATCGATGCGATTCGGGGCTTCGACCGCCTTGAAAAGCTCGCGGCCGGTATCGGCCATCCAGCAATCGTTGACGGCGTCGTTGTCGCGCGGGGTGATGCGATAGATTTTGCCCTCGCGGCTCCAGACCTCGGTGTTCACGCCCACGCTGCTCTCGGTGCAAATGCTCGGCGCGGGCTTGAGGAACCAGACGCGCATCTTGAAGCGGAAATCCGTGCTGGTGAGCGCGCCGACCGGGCAGATGTCCACGGTGTTCAGCGAGTAATTGTTGTTCAACTCGCGGCCGGGATAACATGTGAGCGTCGAGTAGCTGCCACGGTCCACAAAGCCCAGCACGTCGTCTTTCGCGACTTCCTGGCAGAAGCGCACGCAGCGCGAGCACAGGATGCAGCGCTCGTCGTCGAGTGTGACGCGCGGCCCGAGCTGGGTGCGCTTGGGCTTCACGTTTTTTTCCTCGACGAACCGGCTGTAGCCGCGCCCGTAATCGGTGGCGAATTCCTGCAACTTGCACTCGCCGGCCTGGTCGCAAATCGGGCAATCGAGCGGATGGTTGACGAGCAAAAATTCCATCACGCCCTGCTGGCAGTCCTTCACTAGTGGCGTGGCGGTGCGCACATGCAGCCCGGGCGAGCAATTCGTCGTACAGGCGACATTGGGCTTCGGCCCCCAGCCAATCTTCGGCTTGCCGTCGGCCTCGAGCACGGGCTGGTTCGTCGCGCGGTCGCGCATGGGCATGCCGGTCTCGACGAGGCACATGCGGCAATTGCCCGCCACCGTAAGCTTCGGATGATAGCAGTAGTGCGGAATCTCGATGCCGAACTGCGCGAGCGCATCAATCAAGTTCATCCCGGCGGCCACAGACAATTCGCGGCCGTCCACATTGATGGTAACTAGATTGGAGGGAGAGGCGGACATGGCGGGGAACAAAGTATAAGTGATAAGCGATAAATGCTAAGTGGAAGAAGGATAGTGAAGATTTTCGACGAGAGGAGGAGTGGGTGGAAAGAGGGAATGGCGTCTTAGTTTAGCATTTATAATTTATCGTTGATCAATTTAGACGAGCCGCGTGGTTTTTTTGCCGTTGGCGCCAACCGGGTCGCCGCGTTCGCGGGCCTGCATCTGGGCGCGGATTTTCGCCTCCCATTCGTCGCGGAATTTCGGCACGTTGCTTTGGCAGGGCCAGGCGACGGCTTCGCCGTGGGCGCAAATGGTGCGGCCGGCCACCTGGTCGGCCACGTTTTTCACCAGGTCGATGTCTTCGAGGCGGCCGCCGCCGTCGCACACGCGCCGGGTGATTTTCTTCAGCCAGAGCGAGCCTTCGCGGCAGGGCGTGCACTGGCCGCAACTTTCGTGGGCGTAAAATTCGTTGAGGTTCGCGAGGGCCTCCACCATGTCGGTGGAATCATCCATCACAATCATGCCGCCCGTGCCGAGACCAGTGCCGCATTGCGAAAAACTGTTGGCATCGAGCGGAATGTCCAGCGGGCCCCATTCGCCCGCGGAACCGTCGGGCAGCTTCACCTTGTATTTCTCGCCGAGGCGGAGAACTTTCGTCGAGGAGCCGCCGGGAATGATGGCTTTAAACGTGCGCCCCGGCAGCGGACCGCCGCACAGGTCGTAGAGCAAATCCTTGATAGTCGCCTTGCCGGCCTCGATTTCCCAATAGCCCTGCTTCACGACGTGGCCGCTGACGCCCCAGATGTGGGTGCCGCTGTCGCCCGCCGCGCCGATTTTCGCGAACTCCTTGCCGCCCATGTCGAGCACATGCTTCACCTGGCAAAGCGTCTCGACGTTGTTCACAATCGTCGGGCAGTTGTACAAGCCCAGCACCGCCGGGAAAAAAGGCGGCTTGATGCGTGGGTAGCCGCGTTTGCCTTCGAGTGATTCAATCAAACCCGTTTCCTCACCGCAAATATAGCAACCGGCGCCGCGGTGCATCACGACCTCCACGGAATAGCCGGAGCCCAGGATGTTGTCGCCGACGAGATTCTGCGCGCGGGCGTCCTCGATGGCTTTTTCCAGCAGCTTATAACCTTCATACATTTCACCGCGGATATAAATAAACGCCTGCTTGGCCTGGATGGCGTAGGCGGAACAAATGACGCCCTCGATCAACTGGTGTGGGTCCTTGTAAATGATCTGGCGGTCCTTGAAGGTGCCGGGCTCCGATTCGTCGGCATTGCAAATGAGGTAAATCGGCTTGCCGGATTTGCGGTCGAGAAACTTCCATTTCATCCCGGTGGGGAAACCCGCGCCGCCGCGCCCGCGCAGGCCCGAATCCACCACTTCCTGGCACAACTCCTCGGGCTTGCGCTGGATGGCCTTGCGCAGCACCTCGTAACCGCCATGGCGCAGATAGCAGGCGATGTCCGGAGTATATCCCGGTTCGTCCACGTGGCGGTAAAAGATGCGTCGTTCCTGGATGGGCATGGAAAGAAAAGTGTTCTGGTGCCTAGTGTTTTAGTGCTTAGTTTCTAGTACTTGATGTTTTCGTGCTTGATGGAGGAGGAATTCAAAATTGAAAATTTAAGATTCAAAAAACGGTAAGATAGGTTGGTTTAGTAGCGTGAAGGGGGCAGGTCGGCCGTGGTTTCGGCTTTCAATTGCGCGGCGAGGTCTTTTGCCTTTTCGGGGGAAACGTTTTCCACGAGTTTTTGGTCCACTTGGACGACAGGCGCCGAGCCGCAGGCCGCGATGCACTCCACGAATTCGAGGGTGAAATTGCCGTCCGCCGAGGTCTCCCCCAACCCGCAGCCCAGCTCGGCCTGCAACGTGTCGCACACCTTGTACGCGCCGCGCAACGCGCAGGAAAGGGTGCGGCAGACTTTGACGTGGCGGCGGCCGATGGGCGCCTGGCGGAACATCGGGTAAAAGGTCACCACTTCATAAACGGCAATCGGGGCGACGCCCAATTTCTCCGCCGTCCACTCCATCGCGTCTTTCGAGATGAAGCCGAGGTCCTCCTGAATCGCGTGCAGGACCATGAGCATGGCACTGCGCTTGAGCGGATAGCGCGGAATCATCCGATCAATCTTTTCGAGGGTGGCGGGGGCCAGGATCATGAGCGGAGGAAAAAAGGGGTTTAGCGGTCGCATTCGCCGAGCACGAAATCGAGGCTGCCCAGGATGCAGGTGATGTCGGTGAGCAGGTGGCCGGGCGCGAGTTTGGAGAGAATGCCCAGCGAGACGAAGCTCGGGCCCTTAATGTGGAGACGGTACGGCACGCCGCCGCCCTTCGAGACGATGTAGAAACCCAGCGAGCCCTTGGGATTTTCGGCCTCGAAGTAAACTTCGCCCGGCGGCATTTGCGGTCCTTCGGTAACGAGCATGAAGTTTTGGATCAGCTCCTCCATGCTCGTCAGGACGCGGCCCTTGGGCGGCGCGAAAATCTTTTTGGCGTTCTCGGCGTACCACGGGCCGTCGGGCATTTTGTCGATGGCCTGGCGCACGATGCGCACGCTCTGGCGCACTTCCTCGATGCGCACGAGGTAGCGGTCGAAACAATCGCCCTTGGTGCCGATGGGAATGTCGAACTCGTATTGCTCGTAGCCGCTATAGGGATTGTCCTTGCGCAAATCCATCTCGACGCCGGTGGCGCGCAGATTGGCGCCGGTGAACCCGTAGGCCAGCGCCATTTCCTTGCTGATGGTGCCGATGCCCTCGGTGCGCTGGAGGAAAATCTTGTTGCGCGAGAGAAGCGCCTCGACCTCGTCGATCACCGGCAGCACCTCGTTGCAAAAATTGTTCACCTTGCCGAGCCAGCCCTCGGGCAAGTCCCGCGTCACGCCGCCGATGCGCGTGTAGCTCGTCGTGAACCGCGCGCCGGTGAGTTCCTCAAACAGCGTGTAAAGTTTTTCGCGCTGGGTGAACGTGTACATGAACACCGTCCAAGCGCCGGCGTCCATGCCGAACACGCCGAGACCGAGCAGGTGCGACGAGATGCGGGCGAGTTCGCAGCAAATCACGCGGATGGCCTGGCAGCGCGGGGGCACTTCCAGCTTGGCCAGCTTTTCCACCGCCAGCGCATAGGCGACATTGTTGGCCAGCGGCGCGAGGTAATCCAACCGGTCCGTGTAGGGCACGAACTGGTTGTAGGTCATGTTCTCGGCAATCTTTTCGTCCCCGCGATGCAAATAGCCGATGACCGGCTCGCACTTGGTGATGATGTCGCCATCCAATTCCATCAGCAAGCGCAAGACCCCGTGCGTGGTCGGGTGCGAGGGCCCGACATTCAGCGTCATCCGCTCGCCCTGCAATTCCTCCTCGTAGGCCGCGCCGCGCGCGCCGACATCGCCGAGGGATATTTCAGTGGTGGAGGACATGGGAAGAAAAGAGTTTGGACAGAATTAACAGAATTTAAGGAATTATTTCTGACCTAAAAAAGCATTATCAAAAATGCCAGCGACCAAGGCGGTCAGCGCAGCAAATCAAGCTTCTGGGTTTCTGCATGGTTTTTAATTCTGTATAATTTGGTAAATTCTGTCGAAAAAAGCCTACCCCTTCGCTCCGGGTTTGGGGTTTTCCTCGGTCCAGCTTTCGTCGGCGGCGCGCGGTTCGGCGTCGGACATGTGGTGCTTTTCCTCCGTGCGGGCGTGAAAGGGCCCGCCCATCATCGGCGCGGCGATGAGCGTGGCCTTCGTGGCCTCCGCCACGTCTGCGGCCGGCAGGGGCGTCTCGATGCCGGCCAGAGGAAATTCCTTGCGCAAGGGGTGGTACGGGTAGGAATCCCACATCAAGATCCGCCGCAAATCGGGATGGCCTGCGAATTTGATGCCGACCATGTCGAACGCCTCGCGCTCATGCCAGTCGGCCGACGGCCACAAAGCGGACAACGACGGCACCTCGGGCGCGGCATCGTTGGGCGCGAGCGTAGCCACGCGGAGGTACATTTTCTTCACGCCGTGATAAAAGTGGTAAATCACCCCGAAGCGCGGGCTGTCCTTGTCCCAGTCCACCCCGCACAAATCCGTCAGGACATCGAAACCCAGCTCATTGCGCAACACCGCCGCCACCTCCAGCAGCCGCTCCGCCGGCACATTGACGGCGGGGTGGTCGCCCGAGGCCCGCTCGCTCACGAACGGGAACCGGGCCTGCAGTGTTTCGAGAATCTTATCCATGGTTTTAGTCAGCCCAAACAGCCCAACTTTTAAAAAATTTACCGCGCGCACAAGTCTTTTATGTCGCGTCGCGCCGGCGCCCCTCAGGCTTTGGCCCCCACCACGCCGGGATCGTGCGGGCGCGTCGTGAACAGGCCCCGGGCCGAAGGCTCGCGGCGGATTTTCTCCTGCAAAAGCAACATGCCGTCGAGCAGCGCCTCTGGCCGCGGCGGGCATCCACTTATATAGACGTCCACGGGCACCACGCGGTCGACGCCCTGCAACACCGCGTAGGAGCGGTACATCCCGCCGGTGGAGGCGCACGCCCCCATCGCGACCACCCACTTGGGCGCCGCCATCTGCTCATAAATGCGCCGGACGGCCTCGGCCATCTTGTAGGTAACAGTGCCGGCGACGATCATGCAGTCGGCCTGGCGCGGGGAAAAGCGCATGACCTCCATGCCGAAACGCGAGATATCGAACCGCGCGCCGCCCGCCGCCATCAACTCAATGGCGCAGCAGGCCAGGCCCATTGGCATCGGCCAGACCGAGTGCCGCCGCACCCAATTGATGACCGCGTCCGCGCGGGAAATGACAATCTCGCCCTCCACCTTGCTGTTGTAACCGTAGTCGATGGTCGAATTCATCTTTGCCAAGTGTTGCGGGTTGAGAAAAAGGGTGCGCAAGCGCGCCAGACCCGTTGAGTCAGACAACACCAAGCCTATCCTGACCCAACGAGGCAATTGAACACTAAGTCCCCGGCCTCTTGTGCCAAGCATTTTAAATGCCGACCCGAATTTTCATGACGCAACCATCCGCGGAATCTTTTTTTCCTTTTACCTTAACCCTTTGGTCGCATTCACTTAAGAACCGTCAATTTTGCGTTCGCGCTGGTCGCTTGGCTGGCCAGATTCGATACCACGGCACGGTAGGTCCCGGCGTTGGCCTTGGCCACTTTGGTCAGTTTCAGCGTCGCGGCGGTCGCGCCCGAAACTACTCCGCCGTTCTTCAAGGCCACGCCATTGCGCTGCCATTGGTACGTCAACGGCCCCGAGCCAGTCGCCCGCACCGTGAATTTCGCCGTGCCGCCGGCCTTGATCGACGCAGCTGAAGGCTGCCCAACGACTTTGACCGCCGTCTGGATGGTCAAGGTCGCGGTATGGCTCGTCAGATTTCCGCCCCCGAAAGCAATCAACACCCGATAGGGGCCCTCACTGGCCGAGGACGCAGCCGGGATGGTGAGTTTCGATTTCGTCGCACCGGGGATGTTGGTCGACTTGAACTGCCACTGGTAGGCCACCGTGATGGTCGAGGATACCACCACCTCAAAGGTCGCGCTCTTGCCTTTCAGGACGCCGACATTGGCCGGCTGTTTGGTGATAACCGGCACAGGGTCGGCGAAAAACGTCGCGACATAACCATGCAGGTCGCCTTCGCCATCCAGATAAGAACCCACGATCGTGGTGCCGGATATGCCGTTGGGCGTGCTGCTCGTCACTCCGGAAAGACTCAAGTTCCCCGGTGCTTCGAAGGTCAAAAAGCCGGTGCCGTTGTAAACGTAGCCGTGGGTGTTGTTGTCGGCATCCTTGTAGGTGCCCACCAGATTCCGCCCGGAAATCGCCAGCGTTTCGGAGCCAAAGGTCTGGAAGCCATCGCTCCCCAGCGGCGGGTCAATCGGATTGATCTCGGTGCCATTGAAAACAAAGCCGTGCCCAAAGTGGTCGATATCGAAGTACGACCCGGCGACATTGACCCCCGATATCCCGTAGGCCAGCGCATCGTGGTCGCCGAAATCAATCGTGGCGAGCGACGACACATTGCCAAAGAACGCAAACTTGGTGCCGCCGGAATCCTCATAACTGCCCGCGACTTTAGTCCCGGCGATGCCGTTCAACTCGGTCGTCCCATTGCCCGGATAATCCACGGTGGTGTAATTCGTGCCGTCAAAAATAAAACCGTGCGGAGTGTCGTTGCCGTCATAATACGTCCCCACGATATTCCCCAGCGAAAGGCCGTTGGCCTGCGTGCCCAGGATGCCGTCGGGGGCGTCGAGCTTGGTGAAATTCGCCCCATCATAGAAAAAGCCGTACATATGGCCGCTGCCATCCAAGTAATAACCGACCACGCTTCCACCCTCAATCCCCTGGGCCGACGTGCCGTTCACGCCGTCCGGCACATCCAAAGTCTGAAAAGTGTACGCCCCGTGCGCGACCCCCGCGCCGGCCACCAGCGCCGCCAGCACGGCCCAGCCGGCGCGCCAGAAGCTTCCACGCCCGGCACCCGCGCGGCGGAAAAAGCCCAGATTACCTAACGCCAATAAAAGGGGTAGCATACGCATGAGAATATAGCTCACCCATAAGAGCCCGGCAAACCCCATTTTAATCCATGGGGTTAGTAGTTTGCCTACCGTCCAAGACAAATCGATATCCGCCCAAATGCTCTATAAAAATTATCCCCCGCCTTCGCCGGTTTCGTGTCCATGGTGGTAAAATTCGTATACCTGCTTCTTATCTCCAGTCCGGCGCGAAGATACCGTCCCGCCCCCATTCTCTTTTTCCGCTCGGCGTCCTCCGTGTTCTCGGTGCTCTCTGTGGTTCCATCATTCTTCTCCCCAAATTCCATTGACCGGCCCGGTGGGAAAGCCGTAAGCTCACGGTTTGGTGCCGGCGCCGCAAGGCGTCCGGGCTGCCCCGGAGAGGTGACAGAGTGGCCGATTGTGCAGCACTGGAAATGCTGTGTACGCGAAAGCGTACCGGGGGTTCGAATCCCTCCCTCTCCGCCAGGGTATTTCATCGTGATGTTGGACAATACTGGACAGACTTGCCCTATCTGACTCAATTTCAACGTCTTCTGCCGCGCCAGCGTCCTCATTAGGTTTTTCCGTTTGGCCATCGGTGGACAGGTTTTCCCGGCCATTCCCGGAACTGTGTGCGTATTTTGCTGCGTATTTTTCGGCCTGAGGGTTGATTAAGACACCTAGTTTTTCGACCGCACCCCGGGTGTCAAACTTGTCGGTGTCGGCATAGGTGAAGTTGGTCAGGTCCGCGTTCTTATGCCGGGATAGCTGTTGGACGACCCGAGGAGCGATACCCAGGACATGGGCCAGGGTGACGAAGCTGCGCCGGAAGGTATGGAAGCCAATAGGACGACCCAGTCCATCCACCAGGGCCACGCCAGCCCGTTCCAAATCGCGTTTCAGGGTCGAGTTGCGGGCCACCCCATCCCGGAATACCCGATCCGTTGGCTTGGCGTGCCGGGGCCGGGCCTTTTCCAACTCGCTCGCCAGTGCTGAATTCAGTGGAATCGTGTCTGCCCGCCAGCTTTTGGTTGCCTCTTCACGAAGGCGAAGGAATGGGGTTGGCCCGAAAACCACATCGCGCCATTGCAACTGCTTGGACTCGCCACGGCGCAGGCCCGTTAGCGCCAGGAACAGGTACAGCAGCCGCCACTTAGTCGGCACGGCCAGCAACCGCGTCAATTCCTCTCCACTAAAGGCACGCGGGCCCTCGGGGTATCTTGCGTTGACCGATAGTTTTTCAATCCGCTTGAGCGGATTTTCGAGCTGATAGGTTTGCTCAATCCAGTTCAGGAACGCCTTGGCCGCGTCCACAAAATGGTTTAACGTGCGGGGTTGGTATTCATCATGGGTATTGCGCCAGTCGAGCAGCCCTTTCGGCGTGATGTCCCGTAGCGTGCGCCACCGGCAGGCCTTCGCCAAGACCGGCAGTCGGTTTTTGACCTGGCGCACATAATCCTTCCTGCGCTTCTTGCGGCGCAAGTCTTCGACAAATTCATCGATTAAGTCGGGCAAAAGTTTGTTCAGCGCATCCCGCGCGGCCCGAGGCGCAATCATGCCTTCGCGCTCGCGTTGTAATTCCGCGACATGGCGTTGAAGCTTCGTCCAGGCGACCTCCTTGTCCCCCGTTTTCAAATTCACATAGTGGGGCCTCAAATCATCCCCGATACGAACGCGCCCGCGATAGGTGCGATAGCGTTTATCCGGCTTGAGTAGATGCATCATCATGCGTGCCCGCCTCCACGGGCGATTTGACGTTGAATGTAAGCTTGAATTTCCGACGCCAGCACGTGACGCCGGCCACCAATAAAGAAGCTCGGCAATTGACCGCGCTTGATCAGCCGCCGCACCGTTTTAACGCTCACGGTGAGCATACTTGCAGCGGATTCGAGCCGCAGGGGCGGCTCAAAGGTCTGGACGGCGTTCATGGCGTGGCCTTCTTTCGTGGCTTGCGCGCCTTTTTTGCGTGCGGCGGCATGTCAATGGGTGTTCGTTGAATTTCCAGATCTGCAATCGTATCCCCGTTTTCCTCGTTCTCGTCCTCCTCATTTTGAATGAGCGGGTCCATGTTGACCACGTAAACGACCTGGTTGCGGTTTACCTCCACGCCGAGCAATTCAGAAATCCAATTGGCGATTTCCTGAAAGCTGTAGCCCTTCTCCCGAAGACCACAGAGAGCCTCCCTGTAATCCTTGAGGGGGACCTTGGGCGGCATCGCAGCCGACCGCTTCATGACGAATTCCGCAGGAGGGAAGGTTAGTTCATCGGGGACCATAATTATTCCAATATTCCTAATTTTCCTAATTGTCAAATAAAACAATGAATATGGCGAGGCTCAGTTGCCGAGTTAGTCCGCGTGCTCGCTGGAGCGGCCGTCCTAACCCGGCAACCCAGCCTCGCCCCCTACCCTCGACCCTATGTGCCACCTCGCGCAGACCGTGCGTTATGCTTACAAGCCCAAAAGTCACGCAGAACGCACGGACTACGCTTAATCGGCGGCGATGCGTGGACAATGAAACGAGAAATAATCTATTGTAACCTTCACTTGCAATTGAAACTCTCCTTTATGAAAACAGTATTTTTGGATACTAATATATTCAAGTTTGGGACGACTGGGGTTCTGGAATATGGCAATTATCCAGGCTCAGCCTCATTTTTGGGGTACAGAGATCCGAATGAAAAACTACCGGAGCATATGGCAGTGGAAATTCGTGCACTACGTGAACTTATCAAAAAGCATGCTGCAGAACTTTCATTCAAAACTTCGATAGAAGTTTTTCTAGAAACGATGCGCTGCACAACAATTGGCGAAAAACAGTCTATATTTGACGGAGTTCAAATCACGCCAGTGAAAACACCGATTCAGCTTGATCGTCCTCTAATAAATCGAAGTGAAGATATTTTGATTTTCTCCCAAATCAAGCATGCACGTTTTTTGGAATTACAAAAGGCAACGGGTGCCTTTCAAGGAGAAACAATCGATGAAAATCAGTTAATCGATACTCTTCATATCTGGACTGCAGAAAACAATTTATGCGATTTTTTTCTAACATTAGACCTTAAACTTGTGCGTCAAGTTCAGGGACATAAAAAGCACCCCCCCAGGATTGTTGTAGCATCACCCAGCTTATTGCTCGGCCGATTAAGTATTTAGTTGTCAATTATTAAGGAAATGCACATTTGAAAATAATGCCCAGCGACCCATTGCCTCATCGCGATCCTATTGAGCCCGGTTTAAAGTACGCAGCGGAAGCACGAATGTTTGAAATCGAGCTTTCCTGGCAACGCTATAATCAATTTTGGCTAATTAATGCAGCTGCTCTTGCTGGTTACTTCGCTCTAGAAAAAGACGGGAAGTACGGTTTGGCTTTTTTGATTTCTTGTTATGGATTAGTAATGTCTTTTTGCTGGTACCTTGTATGTCATGGCTCAAAGTGGTGGCAGGAAGCATGGGAAGCCAGAACCGAGGAGTACGAATCTTATATTAAAAAGGGGTTTTTTTCAGACCCTTCAATCAAAAAACAGAGCAAATTATTTGGACTACCGACCACCAGATTTTCCGTTACGGGATTGGCCACAGCAGTAACGGCATTTAGCTTCTTTACGTGGGTCGGCTTGTGCATGATTTTTCTTTTGAGGGACGTTGATTGGGCTCCTGCATTTCGCGTGACTTTTGACTTTCGATATATTGCGTTTTTTGCGTTCTCGGTGATTTTTTGCCTTTTTGTGTATTTCAAAACCAAGAAATTGCCTTAGTCATTATTTAAATCATTCATTTTAAAGGTCTGCCGACAGCGAGGAAAGCTCCGGCATCCCCAGAAGGGTCCGTTGGGCCCTTCGCGCGCAACCATCTTTGCGTCACAGCGGGGACAGGTGGGGGTCGTATAGTCGCCTTCGGTGACTTCATCCAGGATGGCGGTTTGGGCGTCGGATGGGAGTTCGCGCAGCTTTTCGAGCAGGTAGGAGCCGGAAACCAAGGTTAGGCTTTTGCCCTCGGCGAATTGCCAGGCTTCGGACGTGAAATCGCCGGAGGTGACAAAGTAGCCGGTCGAGACGTTTTGCGCCGCCATGACCCCGTAGAGCTCGCGCACTGGCTTAACACCGACCTTGTAGGTGTTCCAGGCCTTGCACTGGACCACGGCAAAGGGGCATTCCTCCCCCTGACGGTACACCTCGATATCCACTCCCCCGTCGGCTCCGGTACGGGTGCCTTTGGCGGTGAAGCCTTTTTTTTGGAAATAGAGTGCCACAAGTATCTCAAAGCGCCGCCACTCCAGGTCAGATAAAAGCTCCTGGTTGAACTCCAAACGAGGTGCCAAAGAAGGCGTTGCTACAGGATTACTAAGCCCAGGCTCCAAATTTTGCATAGATACAACCCATTTCAATATTTGCCATATAAGCCACATGGCGCCCACGACGACGCCAAGCACGGCCACCGCGACCACCAAACTCCTAAACGGCGGAAGTAGCATCCACCCCGCCGCCAGGCCTACTACGAGCGCCCCAATAAATCGGGGCAACCCAGCTTCGCGATTACGACGACGAGCCATAGAAGTCAAAGGACACCTTCGAATAAAGCCCAGTATGCTTGGTCGAGTCAATCTCGTTACCCTGATATTATGAGGCGGTGCCGTCCCGACGTACCAAACAACTCCACAAGCGAAGCAAAGCCGCCGTCGCAGTGGCTAAGGTATTGCGAATGCGCCGACACGCCCTTGGCCTCAGCCAAGAAGCCTTTGCAGAAAGAGTTGGACTCTCAAAAAATTACGTCGGCAACCTTGAACGCGGAGAATACGAGCCCAGTATAGGTACGCTTACTGCCGTAGCAGCGCAATTCCGCCTTAAAGCATCCGATATCTTGCGAGAAGCCGATTTGTAAGAGCTAGACTGGCGTTCTTGGATGTTTTTCCTTTTCAGACTATCTTCACAGGGTATTCTACAGAACTGTGGAGGATATTCTAAACTTAAGTTTCCCCTGGAAGCGTTTTTGGGTGCCATTTGGCGTGCCTATACAGAGGGGTTTTGATGGTGATGGTTTCTTATCCGACCCGGATGATGAATTTGGAAAATATTATAACCGAGGCCTGATGGCAATTGAGGAACTTTTTTTGCGCCGATTCTTAGTACTATGCGGTGAGCCTGCGTCCGGAAAGACTCAGACTCTGAAACATTTCCTTGCCTCAACGGTCGGAGCTTTGAATTTTGAAAATCGTACTTATATTGAATTCCGAAATATTTTAACGCCGGATCAGTTTGTGTCTGTATTGAAGAATAGTCCGGCGTTTAAAAAATGGGAAAGTGGAATCGCGCCGTTGCAGTTGATTATAGATGGTGTAGATGAAGGGATCGTAAAGATAGGACATTTCCTGCCGTTGCTTATTACGGAAATCAAAAATACCACAATAGAACAGCGCGCACGGCTTCAATTGGTTTTGGCATGTCGTACTCTAGACTGGGAGCCTCATCTAGGCCGCCAGCACGAGCTCGGTCAGTTACTTGGCCTCTCCGACGAGGATTGTAGTAAAGTGGTTTTTACCTTGTGCCCACTCACTTGGCAAAATGCCTTTGACGCCACCCAAAAGGCTAAGCTGGAACCGAAGTCCTTTTTATCAGAGGTACACCAACATGGCCTGCAGGGACTAGCCGCTTTTCCATTTACCTTAAAAATGCTCTTGCGCGAGTTCTCAAAAGGATCGTTGCGTTCAAAATCGAGACGCGAGTTTTACGATAATTTTGCCGTTCAATTATGTGCTGACGCTCACGATAATGAGCGAAGGTATGTGCTTAGAGTTCCACCAATTATAGCTCCAGCACGGGTGCTCAACGCGGCTAAATTTTTGGCCGTTTTAGTGATCGCCGCAGGAGGGAGTGCGATCTTTACAGGGCGCTCTGACGACGCCGAGGCCACTGATCTGAAATTGGATGAAATTAAATCAGTATTACCAATTTATCCAGGAAGTGATCTTCCGATAGCCATGGAGCTTGACTGTGCGCTTAGTACTGGAATTTTTACCGATCGCGGACGACTTCGGTACGGATTCATACATCAGACGATGGCCGAGAGCCTTGCTGCACTTGCATTTAGTCAGATGCCATTTGCTCAGCTTCGATCGCTGTTTTTTCGCCAAGACTCGCAAGGGTTGCATATTGTACCACAACTTGCACAAACAGCATCTTGGCTTGCTGAGCTTCATGACGAGTTTCGCAGACAAGCTATTCATCACGATCCAGTTGCCCTCTTGCGGAGCGATATTCGGCGCATACCCAATTCTCAAAAGGTAGAAGTAATTGAAGCGCTGCTAACCTGGGCGGCGTCTGGGAGACTTTCTCCGCAGACCCGATTATATTTGGCTGGGCTCGCTCATTCAAATGTTCGGAGCCAACTTTTGCCGACCTTACTTGCAGACACCTCGGATTTACAGTCCTGCGAATTAGTCCTCAACATAATTCAGGAGAGCAACATTGCATCCATGATAGATGATGTTTGGACTTATATTAGGCGTAAAAATATTTCCGGCCGTTTACGAGTCGACGCTGCTAGTGCACTTTGCGAACTCCTAGTCCAAACAGAACCCTTAGAGCTTTTGGCGCTATTGAATGAAGATATTTCCGGGAAAGAGCGCCATCAGGATATCCGCGGCCTTGTACTCACGAAGCTCGTCCCAAGGCATCTTTCAGTTCGTCAAGCATTGCAATATCTCGTTCCAACGGAGAATGATAATTTCACAGATGCCTTTGATTCCTTTTTAACATCAATTTTTCCTAAGTATATCACAATTGCAGATGTAGCAGCATCCTTACGTTACCTAAATACTCATCCTGGTTGGTGCGACCGAGTAAACCGCCTTAACCGCTTCGCTAGCGAGGTGCTTACTCTAGCCCTTAAAAATTTGCAGGATAAAGACATTTCGTGTGTTCTTTCTGAACTCTGGATCAGGTATTCTAAAGATCATCAGTTATGGATGTTCGGTAAAGAGGAAGGTGGTCCTTTAGATATTGTCACAAAGGATTTGGCTATTCGAAGGCAGCTAGCCAGCACTTTAATTCTATCTGACGCCTTAAATGCTGACAAATTATCAACTCAGGAGTTGCAGGAAATCTTCTTCTTTCCTAGTTCATGGCTAGTTACCCACGATGACCTTTTTTGGCTATTAGAATTTGTGGAGAACTGCGAGAGTCGTCAGCAGACAAAGGTGAAAGCTGTGTTACGAACTGCGTTAGGGTTTTATCATAATTTTCTCTATATATTCAGAAATAATTCTGACGAGTTGCTTGCTTTCTTATGTAAACACGGAGATATAAAGGCCGCACTGCCTTGGTGGTTTGAGCCATGGGGACTAGATGAAGAAAGATCTCGTAAGGCAAAGGAGGAGAATGACCAACACGAGGAAATGGTAAAGCAATCCCAGATTAACCGTTTGCAACGGCCTGATTGGCACTCTGAGATTTCTAATTTGCTGCAACGCGCAAAAGTACATCCTTCGTGGTGGGCAAGAATATGGGAAATCCTGGATCATGGGCCTGATTGGAAACGGGATCCTGACTCCGGTGAATTGCCTGGGTTTCGCGGTTGGGATTTTCTAAGTGCCGAAGAAAGGAAGCTAGCAAAAGATGCGGCACGGCAATTTATAATTCAATGCACCCCTGGCCGACTTCACCCAGGCCATTATTCTAACTTTGAAGGGCCAGCAATATTGGCAGTAAGAATTCATTGGGCTGGGATTCACGATGATAGCGTGATGGCAGACGCTTTGCGTAAAAAGTGGATTCATGTATTGATGAGGTTTCATTGGGGACCCTATCAATTCCATCCAATGCTACGGTCACTGGCATATCGATTAGCTCCGAGCAAGACGCTGAGGTCTCTTCGAACTGAGGTAATTGACGACGCCAAGAGAGATAGCGGGATTGTTGCCGCTCTAAATGGCTTTGAACAATTGTGCGACAAAGACATTGCCTCAATGTTGTGGAGAATTATTAAAAGAGAGGAAATAAATCCAAGATCTATAAACGATATTGCTTCTTTCATTGCTGAAAATTCGAGTACGTATTTTCTTGTTGAAATGAGTAAGGCAGGATTCAGGCCTAAACTTAAAAGCTCTCCTGCAGATACCCTAGCTTCACTTCTAGGCGTTTGCTTAAAAGTTTTGCCGCTGGAGACTTGGGATCCGGTCTTCTGCGTACTCGGCGACGACCTCGAACTTGCCAAAAAAACAATTTGGTATGCATCGGGCTTAGATATGTTACGAGAAAAAAATGCCTTTGCTAAGGTGTCGTCAGACCGCCTAGCTAAGTTATACATATTCATGGACAAGCTATATCCGGTATCAGAAGATTTGCCATTTGGTAGTGAGCACCAGGGTCATTATTCTAGATATAGTGTATCTCGATTCCGCGATTCTTTAGTCAATTGTTTAACAAGTCGGGCCGATGAAGCAGCATGTCGAGAATTGTGGAAGCTGGCACAACAATTTCCAGACCGACGCTATAGTTTCTTGTGGAGTTATCATCAGGCGTTGCAAAATTATCGAATCAGTGAGTGGATGCGTCCAGCACCACTTGAGGTCGCTGAACTGATAAGAGACAAGAAGAATCGCTGGATACGAACATCAACAGACCTTTTGGAGTTAGTCTGCGAATCACTTTCGAGGCTACAGGCGCGCATATCCAAGTCATCTAATCCTAGGCTTGATGAATTCTGGGATGTTGGAGGAACACCCCAAAAGCGAAATTTACGTGGCCCAAAGTCTGAAGAGGATATTTCATCGCAAATCGCAGCATGGATTCAAGAGGATTTGGCTCGTGAGGCTGGCGTAATTGGCCGAGAAGTCGTTCCACGTCACGGACAGCGCACGGACATTACAATCGAAGCGCCAAATAAATTTGAGGATGGGACTGTATTTCCCAAGGTAATAATTGAATTGAAGGGAAACTGGAACGCTGATGTAAAGAGCGCTATAAAAAGCCAATTGGCTGAGGGTTACTTGGCCGGTCAACAAGGTGCAGTGGGGTTATACTTAGTGGCTTGGTTTGGTGCGGACCCAATTCAAGGTTCAGAAAGATTAAAACAAAATCGACTGGAGAGCGCATCATTTCAAGGAGCATGCCACGAAATTGGTGAATATGCGCAGCCATACGACGGTGCACGTCAACCGTATATTATCCGAGGTGCAGTCCTGAATTTCGAACGGTGCTAACTGCCATGGCGTGTACTCAACCGATTACCAGTTTCAAAACGGATCGCCGCGACTTTTGGGGGAGCTGAAGACACGAGTGTTTTCAACCACTGCACTTTGAGGCTCAATATCGACGGCATCCGGCGGGAGGAGGTCAGCCCACCATTGGTCGTCGGCGTGGGCGTATCTAACGGAGGGATAGTAGGGCAGCCTTTGGTCCGCTATAATTTGCCGCAAGTGATAACACCACTTGGGGCCGTGGTGCTGCTGCAAGTCGGCCAGCGTATCGCAGTCTAGCTTAAAGGCTGCTTGTGCGACCTTTTGGCGGTGTAGCCAGGCTAAAGGGCTCAGCGAGGACCAGGCGAATTGACCTTTGATGGCCCGCGTCTTGCGGGGCCTGCCCCAATACCGGATTAGCCGTTTGCCCCTATCGCTGGCATCCCGGTATTGGAGACCGTCGCGAATATAGCCCGCCATGTACCGGGCAGCGGCGACCCCGTTTTTCTTAATCGGGGCGATCTCGAAACGACCAATTTCAGGATAGGCCACCTTATGAGCTCGCCGACCATCGTAGTTCGTAGCCGCCCGCCAGGCCTTCCATTCCTTTTTGAGCCAGGAGCACGCGCTCCGGTAATCCCGGTTCTTAGCGGCCTCGAAATCAAAGCCCGTTTTAACGTCCACCGGCGCACCGGCGACGAAGTGAAAATGGATAACCCGGTTTTTGCGGCGATGGACTCCAATGACCATCCAGGGAAACCGCGGTTTTAGAAAGGTGGCGAAAGAGTGCAAGCGCCTTTGGGCCTCCTTCATGTCCACCACCGGGTCAGGAAAGGTGATCGTGCCGAACACGCACCATTCGATTCCATGCTCATAGCAGAATTTTTCGACATTCTGGGTAAGGGCCCAAAGCGTCTTGCGGGTGCTCGATGAAATTGGCTTTGGCTCCCCTTCTTTTGGGGTACCAACGCAGTTGTTACTTGATAGACAAGGAAGGGCGGCAGGGGTCGGGGCCGCGCTGCGCGCGGCCTCCGACCCCTTGGCCGCCCGTTCTGTTGCTGGAACACGATTAAGCTCGGCCCACCACTTTGAAAGCTTAGCATCTGTCCACCAACTTACGGCGGCCATTTTGGCTGCATAGTCTTGCTTTGACATGCTCACGGCCTGCCTCCCTTGGCCGCGTCCACCAGGGCGAGAATAGCTAGGCGGATAGATTCGGGCAAATTGGCCCAAGCTACGACAACCTTGGCCACGTCTTCCCCCGGCTGGCCGGAAGGGTGTGCGTATTTTGCTCCGTAGTGCGCTTTCGCGGTTTCTTTAACCGCTTGATTTTCAAATGCCTTACCGCCACGATACCGGGGGTTCGAATCCCTCCCTCTCCGCCATTAACTCACTGATAGTAAGTGAGTTAATGGAGATACGAAGCTAGGTTGCCGGTTGACGTGGCAACCTAGATATGAAACATAATAATACGTTCGTTGTCCGTCGGTTTGAAAACCGCAATGGTGTGATGTCCTGGCGGGTGGCTGGTTTTCTGCACGGCGTTCGTCTTCGCAAGAACTTCAAATCGAAGGAAGAGGCCGCTGCTGAGAAGGCCACTCTCGAATTGAAGGCAATGCAGGCCACGTCCGGTCTGCAATCCGTAACCACGTTTCTCGCCGCCGATCAGTTGAGGGAATCTGAGGCTGCGTTTCGCCGTCTCCAAAATAATCCCCATTCGCTGACATTCTATCTCGAATATGCGTTGTCGAATTACCGCGAGCCGGTGACGCAAAAATTGCTCGCTGAGGCAGTTGCGGAATATGTTGCCGCCAAGCAACACGAGCGCGAGCAGGATTTGATTTCTGAGCCATACTTCATTCGCCTGAAATGGGATTTGGTTCGCCTGCAAAAACATTTTCCCGGCGCGACGGTCGCGGAACTCACCGGGGCACGGCTCATGGAGTATTTTTCCGCTCGTCGTGCGGGGTTCAAAACGTATAACAATCGGCGTGGTATTGTCTCGGGCTTCCTCAAGTTCGCGCTGCAACGGGACTGGGTCACGGAAAACCCGCTGTTGAAAATCCCCGCCCATCGGATTCGCCGTCGTCGCGGCGGCGCTGTGACGCTCAATGCGGCCCAGGCACGCGACCTCATGGTGTTCGTGGAGCAACACCACCCCAGCGCCGTGCCGTTCTTTGCGCTCTGCCTGTTCGCGGGCATCCGGCCTTGTCTCCGCACGGGCGAAATCCTGCGCCTCAAGCCCGAGCATATAAAGCTCGCGGAAGGCATCATCCGCATTGATGGCGAAGTCTCCAAGGTGCGCGAACCGCGCATGGTCACGATTCAGCCGAATCTCGCGGCATGGCTGCGGGCCTACCCGTTGGCGAACTATCCCATCATCCCGACCAACCTCCAACATATCCGGGAGAAAGCAGTAGCGAAGTTCAACCTCTCGCATGATGTCATGCGCCATACCTTCATCTCGATGCACGTTGCAAAATACCGCTCCATCGGTGAGGCCGCCCTGCAAGCGGGCAATTCGGAAAGCATCATTCGCAAGCACTACCTCGACCTCAAAAGCACGGCAGAGGCTGAACAGTTTTTCAACATCATGCCGAGGCGGCAGCGTCACATTGAGGCGGTGACTACCGCCTTTCCGGGGTCTGACCAACGCTTGGGGTTAGCCGTATGAGCGTCCGGTGGGGGCCTCAAAAACGACACACGTGTGTCGTTTTTGAGCGCCACGGGAAAAATAGATGCAAAATCCCGGAGCCGGGATTTTGTATGTATTTTGAAGTGCACAACAGGCCTATAGTAGAGAGGTATAACAAAAATCCATCATGAAAACTCTACCCGATACTCCCACCGAACCAACCGATCCCCGTCAGCAGGTGCAACAAGCCGCATTTGAAATCAATCGCCTTCATGCGGAGGTGGTCAGGCTGACAACTGAGTCCAGACAGTCGCTTGTAAGCGCAGTGGCGATTGCCTGGCAGACCGGTCAGCTCCTGCTGGCCGAAAAAAAGCGCGTGCGGCAGACCTGCGGTGGTGCCTGGGGTCTCTGGCTTGAACACAATTTCAAAGGCACGCCGCGCACGGCCCAGCGGTATATGTGGCTCGCAGAGTGCGAACCTGATGTTTCGTCGTTAAAAGGTCTGAGTCTGCGGCAGGCCTACTTCCGGCTGGGCATCGCTACTGAGCACAAATCTCCGGCAAAATTTGGGCTGTCACTGCAATTGCCGTCACATATTCGGCTGGCGGGCAAACTATTCGATGCCCTCCAGCCATGTGCCGATGTCCGCCGCATGACGCCGGAACAACGCGAGGCCTACCGGATAGACCTCCGGACGCTCTACCAGCGGCTCCGGCCTCTCTTTGAAACCGACACGGCAGGCGCAATGGCGGCAAGGCTGACTGCCGGTCATTAACCAACCGCTAGTCCACCACCACCCCTCATAACTGCGCCTTCTTCCGCCGCCGTCAAGGTGGAGAGCGAAGCGGACCTTGACGGCGGCGATACAATAGGAGGCGCGCGGGGGTGGTTGGAGCAAATATGTAACAAACTTGACGCTCCATATTGTTCTCAGCATTCATCAAAAGGAAATAAACCAGCTTTCGTTGCTGGACTGGTTAGATGAGTCCAGCATCGCGGAAACTGTAATACCCTTTCCCGGATGGGTCGTCGTCCCTGTGGCCGATGACGATGTGGTCTAGTAGTTCGATACCGATAATCTTGGATGCTTCATGCAATTGTCGCGTCACCTCCAAGTCGGCAGAACTTGGCGATGGGTCGCCACTGGGATGATTGTGGACACACACGATGCCAGCGGCTGACGCCAATATCGCGATGCGGAATACCTCGCGCGGATGCGCCAGTGTTGACGTGGCCGTTCCCAGCGTCACGCGGTTTCGGCAAATTGGCCGATGCTTCCGATTAAGGCATACTACGTAAAAGCTCTCCTGCAAGGGAGCATCGTCGAAAGCTCCCCTCATGTATTCGACGATCCCCGGTGGGGTGTTGGTCATCTCTTGATGACTGGTTCTTACCACCGTGTATTGAATGCTTGCTTCATAAACTTGCATAGTTGGTGCGAAATCGCGCCTTATCCGGTTCCGGCAACGTGCCGGGTTATCCAGTCAGCCCGATCTCGCCTCCATGGTCACGCCAAGGCAAAGCGCGACCGGGCAAGTGGCCGGTCGCGCGTGGTGGAGGCGACGAAGGAGCACTACCTTGCCTGGCGTGATACAATGGGGCGACAGAGGGCAGGCCAGACGGTTCAAATTGGGCGATTGCCCATTTTTTGCAGTCTTCGGAATCGTGCCCATATGCGACATTATGCCCCAGGCCAAGCGGGAGTCCCGGTTGCGAGGCGCGGAGCCGGGCCGGGAGCCCGAGCAGGCCGCCCGATGGCGGCAGGCGAGGCGGACGGCGGCGGAAGCGACTCGCGCCCGGGTCTCCCGGTCGGTGCTTGATTACCCCGCCCTTTAACGAGGGCGCGCCGATTGAGCGGAGCGCGGCGCGTCTTCGTGAGGGTCGGAAATCGGCACAACTGCCGAGCCATGCCTAGCTTCGATTTCAACGGGCGATTGCCCACGCGAGTATTCCGGTTGACGGCGAAGCATGGGTAATGACGTGCGTCACTTACGCGACTTCAAGCATTACGCTCCGGCGTAAGGGGAGAGGTGTCCCCCCTGAAGAAAACGCGACTGCGTTTTCATAAGTGAGTCTGCGAAGTCAGTCGTTTTTATTATGTTGAGTCCAAAACCACAGTTAAATTTGAAAAGCGCGAAAGAATATTTTCGCGAGCATTTGAGCATAGGCGATTACTATGCGGAAGGTCAGGCGGTGACTGGTCAATGGTTCGGTGAAGCTGCGAAAAAATTGGGTCTCAAAGGCAGTGTTGGAGAGAAAGAATTTCTGGCGTTGTGCGAAGGGTTGAATCCAGCCACGGGTCAAAAATTGACCCAGCGGAAGAATTCCAAGCGCCGGGAGGCCGGGAAGACCGTGGCCAATCGGCGGGTCTTTTATGACTTCACTATCAGTCCGCCAAAATCGGTGTCAGTGGTCGCCCTGATGCAGGATGCTCGAATTTTGGAATTGCACAATCAGGCGGTCAAACTGGCGATGGCGGAACTGGAAAAGTTCGCCGAGACGCGCGTAAGGAAGTCAGGCCAAAATGGGGAGCGGGTGACGGGCAATGTCCTGGGCGCGGCCTTTCGGCATGACACCAGCCGCGAACTCGATCCGCTGGTGCATACCCATTGCGTGGTGTTCAACGCCACTTTTGACCCGGTGGAAAATCGCTGGAAGGCGCTGGATGCCTCGGGCATGTACCGGGTTCAACGGTTCGCCAACGACTATTATTTCCACGAATTGGCCAAGGGGCTGCACGGGCTCGGTTACGAGATCATGAGCAATGGCCCGAGCTTTGAAATCAAAGGTGTTCCGGCCAGCGTCATTATCCAATTTTCAAAACGGCACCGGCAAATTGATGAGGAAACCCAAAAACGCATTGAGCGAGAGGGGTTGCGGGGCAACGTCAAGGACGTGCGGGAACAGGTGGCCCGTGATGAGCGGAAGAGGAAAATGAAGAATTCCACGGCGGAAAGGTTGCGCCCGGATTGGGTCAGGCAATTGTCACAGGCCGATCACGCTGCCTTGGATGCCCTGCGGGGAGTTACGCCAAGAACCTTGGCCAAGGCCTATGTTACGGAGATAGTCGCATGGGCGGATGAGCACCTTTTCGAGCGGCGGTCGGTGGTGAATGACTATGAACTCATGGCGGCGGCACTCGCCCATGGCCGGGGTGAAGATTTCGACTTGGCCGCGATGCGTGAGGCCATTGAAAAACGCGGTTATATTCGTGAGGACGGCACGCATAAGCTGACCTCTCGCGACGTGCTGTGCTGCGAATTGGACATTGTCATGGCCGCGCGGGATGGTCGCCGTCGCCATGCGCCGCTCAATCCAGACCATGCCTGCTCGCCAGCCTTGTCGCCGGAGCAACGAGCGGCAGTTAATCACATTCTCAAGAGCCGGGACTTTATCACTCTGTTTCGCGGCGGGGCGGGCACTGGCAAAAGCTTTGCTCTTAAAGAAGTGGAACGGGGTTTGGTTGCCAATGGCCATCTGGTTGTCGTCCTGGCTCCGCAACGGCAGCAAGTAACCGATCTCCAAAAAGATGGCCTTCTGGCTCAAACCGTCGCGCAAATGCTGGTGATCAAGCAGCTTCCGACGAAAGCCGTTGTCATTGTGGATGAGGCCGGTCAAGTCGGCGGGCGGCAACTGCGCGAGTTAATCCGCCTCGTGCAATCGAAGTACGGGCGGCTAATTCTCTCCGGCGATACGCGCCAGCATGGCGCTGTGGCGGCCTCGGATGCCCTGCGAGCAATTGAGGAATATGCATGTCTCAAGCCAGCGGAGATTCAGGAAATCCGCCGCCAAAATCCTGAGCTGGGCCGTTCGCAGTTGGAACGTGCATCCATCCGTGATTATCGCATGGCGGTTGCGGCGGCAGCGGATGGCAAAGTGACCGAATCCTTCGACCGTCTCGACCGCTTGGGTTGGATTCGCGAATTGGACGGGTCTGAACGGCGTGACGTGCTCGCTGGCGAATACCTCGCTGCCATTGAGCGCAAAGAGAGCGCCTTGGTCGTTGCCCAGACATGGGCAGAGGTGCGTGGGGTGAACGAGGCCATTCGCGAGCAATTGAAAGCTGCCGGAAAATTGAGCAGCGGCACGACGCTCACCGCCTACCAGGCGGTTGACGGGACTGAGGCACAGAAACGCGAGGCGGGTTTCTATCAAGCTGGTCAGCGGGTCTATTTTTTGCGCCGGTATGGACGTTTTGCCAAAGGCGACCTGTGTGAAATCGCCGGAGCGAATGAGCATGGTGTCGTGTTGGTTAAAAATGGCCTTCACTCCACATTGAGTTACCGCTACGCGGGTCGGATAGTGGTGGTCTCTGCTGCCGATATAGAAATCGCCCCCGGCGACCGGCTGCAACTCAAGTTTAACGGCTCCTCGGTGGAAGGGACACGGCTAAACAACGGTGAACTGGTGACCGTGTGCCGGGTGCATAAAAACGGCGCACTTGTTGTCAAAGATGATGCCGGGATGCGTAAAACGCTCGCTCCTTCACAACGTCTGTTCAACCGGGGCTACGCGGTGACCTCCTATGCGTCACAGGGTAAGACGGTTGACACGGTGCTATTCTCCGATGCCTCGAACCAGACCGCGACAAACTGCAATCAGTGGTATGTGGCGATTTCCCGAGGGCGCAAGCGCGTGGTCGTGTTCACCTCGGACAAAGAGGCATTGCGGGCCAGCATCCGCCATACCGGCGACCGCGAACTCGCACTGGAATTGAAACCCGCCGGAAACGAGTCAGTGGGAACCCCATGCCAGCAAGTCCGGCAGTCACTGCCATGGCCACAAATCTGTCACCGGCGATTCATCCAAAACTTTCAATCACAGAACCCGCAAACCCCTAAAATGAGGATCTAACCATGTCCACACTCAAAGAGCTGCTCGCACAGCGACGTGCCCAGGAAACGGGGGGCCGCCCTCTCTGTTACGGCACGAATGACCGCACCAACACCCTACGCATTGAGACATCTGACGGCGCAGTTTGGCTTCTGCCATGGCCCAATTTCCTCTTCTCTCGGCTAGATGAGGAGGACGACCAAGAACGACTGGTGCTTACATTCCAGGGGCATGAGGTTGTACTTCATGGCGAATACCTCAGAAATCTCGTAAAGATGATCGAAACTACATGCCTAGCCAGCCTCAGCCCTGTGCCGGGCAAATACCCGAACGCAACGGGAAGCTACCCGTTCATCCAACAAGCCCAGGTGCGCTCCATCTCGAATTCAGGCTGTCCGCCCCATGCTGGTCAAAATCGCAACTAACGCACCGCGATTCCTGTTTTCATCAATTGATGAGAGAAGGCAACTCTCTGCCCTCTAAAACTGCTCTCGGCTTTACTTTTGACACCCTTCCAACTCTGCGCCTTCATGGGACGTTTGACCATGCCCATGCCCCGTAAAGGCGTTGCTTGTGCGCCAAATCGTCTTCATGCCAGCCGTACCAAACAAAGCCAAAACAAAGCGCAGCCCATTTAGCGGCTATCGCGCTTACGTCTCTCGTTTGCAGGTGCTGATGAACGAGTCGAACCAAGGGCCTGATTGGAACAAACAAGTTGATGCAGCCCTGAACGGCCAAGCGAGTGTAGAATTGCGCCGGGTTGCGCCGTTAAAAACTAGACGGAAATATGGGGCGTATTTTACTGGAACAATATTGAGCGAACGTCTGCTGAAGCGGTGTCAATCCTTCGATAATGAGTGCGTTTTTTACGATCCCACTTGTGGCATGGGTGACTTGTTGCTGGCCGCCGCAAAGAATCTCCCACTGGGAAACACACTTTCCGAGACTCTCACTATGTGGGGTCGTCGGCTCGCAGGTAGCGACCTGCACTCTGAATTTATTGAAGGAGCAAAAACGCGACTAGTATTGTTAGCCCGTCAGCGCCATCAAATATCTGCGCCTCTCGTTATTTTTCCCAGCAAAATTTTTCCGCATATTAAAATCGTCAATGGATTAGATGAAAAAGGCGCTTTTCTCCGAGCAAAGACAATTTTGATGAATCCCCCATTTGGCCTAGCAAAAGCTCCGTCTGATTGCGGATGGGCGGGTGGGCGTATCTCCGAAGCAGCTAATTTCATGATTACGGCACTCGAACGAACTCGACCGGGTACCGAGGTGCTCGCCATCCTACCCGAAGTGCTGCGTTCGGGTTCGTTTTCAGAGCGCTGGCGTAGTCAGATTAGTGAACTGGCCGAAGTTCACTTGATTCAACCATATGGCATTTTTGACGATAGCGCGGATGTTGATGTTTTCCTCCTCCGGCTTGTCCGTAGAGCCAAAGGCAAATCTACCCCAAGAATGAAATGGCCTGCTCGGCGCTCGACCTTAAAAACCACTGTCACCGATTATTTCGACGTACATGTGGGGCGCGTAGTGCCGCATCGCGATCTTGAGGTTGGTCAAAGGCATCCATATATTCATCCGCGTTGCGTTCCGACTTGGACGATTATGCGTAAATTTGCAGAGACGCGTAAATATGAAGGGCTCGTTTATGCGCCGCCATTCGTCGTCATTCGGCGAACCTCCCGGCCCGGACATCCATATCGTGCAACAGCAACAATTATTGCTGGCAAGAAGCCGGTCGCCGTTGAGAACCATCTTATCGTCTGCGAACCGAAAGATGGGAAACTTGCGACCTGCAAAGAATTGATGCGGCAACTGAAAACTGAGATTGTGAATAGCTATCTAAATGCGAGAATTCGCTGCCGACACCTAACCACTGGTGCCGTTATGGGGATTCCATTTACACCACTTGCACAATGAGTTCACTAGATGCTCATTCATTGCCGCGCGATAGCGACGAACAGCCCAAGCATTTAGGCAAGGCTGCTTTTTCTGTTAGCTCCCGTGTCGCCCTTCAGCTAGGACGCGAGAGTATATCAAGTTCTATTACTGCCATTGTCGAGTTGGTGAAGAACGCTTATGATGCCGACTCCGACAAAGTTCGCATCCGCTTCGCTAACCTCGGCACGCCGGAGGCGTTCATGGTCATCGAGGACACTGGGGATGGGATGTCTGTAGATAATCTGCGCGACTATTGGATGGTCATCGGTACCGCCCATAAGACTGATCGACGCAAGACGGTCAAACAACGCATCGTCACCGGTGAAAAAGGACTTGGCCGCCTCGGCTTGGATCGGCTTTGCGCACAGACACAGGTCGAGTCCATGGTGCTTAATGCTAAAGAAGGATTCCGCCTCGACGTACAATGGGGCCGGTACGAAGGTAGTGAGCTACGGTTGGAATCAATCGAGCACGACCTTTACACTATACCCAGCCTTCGTCTCGATCCTATTTCAAATCAATGGCGCGACTACCCTAAGGGAACTCGTCTTATATTACGTGGCCTCAAGGACGCCTGGGATGCAGAAGCCATTTCCCAACTTCGTAGTGACCTGGCGCTCTTGGTTTCTCCATTCCAAGCCCCAAACGATTTTTCCATTGAAATTGAAACTGGCCAGAATTGGGAGAATCTTGACGGCCCAGTATCTGTGTCGCCTGTCCTATTGGATGCTGCCAACTGGAAAGTGGTCGCCACGCTTGATGAAGAAGACCGCGTCGAAATTCAGATGACCTCTCAACGTCATGAAACTGTATATCACTTCAAGCCAGTCATATGGAGCGAGACAATCAAGAGGATGGGCGTTCGCCCGCATTGCGGGCCAATTCGGATGGAATTTTATTTTTTCGTTCGTAGAGATGCGGAATTGGCGGAAAGAACACTGCGAGCCAAAGAGATTACAGATTTCCTCAAATTTAACCAAGGAATCCGTATTTATCGTGATGGCTTCCGGGTAAAGCCCTACGGTGAACCTGATGGCATCGGTGATTGGCTTAGACTGGCCTACCGGCGAACCCAAAATCCGGAAGGCGTGGCCCAAGATGCCAAACCTGGCAACTGGCGTCTTGGCTACAACCAAGTTGTCGGCGCAGTCTTTATCAGTCATGAAAAAAACCCGGGGCTTGACGATCAAACCAATCGAGAGGGCTTGCTTCAGGGGAAACCTTTCGACCATCTTCGCGCGTTTTCGGAACGTGTAATTCAGTGGTTCCAGATACAACATCAGACGTTCGAAATGGGTCTCAAGGCGGTTCGGATACCTGCCGAGCAAGCTGAGGATAAGGCTAAGGAGTCAATCGCCGGAGCCGGTGAAGCTCTTCAAAAACTCGAATCACTTGCAGGTAAAATTAACGATCTATTAAAGCCGAGTGACGGCAGCGATGCAGCAACCGAGGTCAAGGCGGGTATCAATAAAGTCATTGTCGAAGCCCGGCGCGAACTGGATTTGGCTCGCACCGGTTTTGAGCAGTCGGCAAGGCTTTTCAAACAAGCCGAGGAACAAAAGAACACCATGGCTAACCTCGCCTCACTCGGCATCCTTGCTGCGGCTTTCGGACATGAGACGCTGGATTGGACGGGTACAGTTGCCAAACGCGCCAAGTGGCTCTATGACAATCTCGAAAATAAAACATTCATGGTGTTGCCGGATATTGAGCAGGAGATTCGGACTGCCCTTCAAGACATGCGTAGTGAGGCTGGTAAAGTTCGGAAGTTTGCCCAATTTACTATCGGCAATCTCAATCGCTCCAAACGAGAAGAAAAGAATTTTTGCCTCAAGGATACTATTCTCCGCGTCTTTGAAGCATTTGACGAAGTCGTCCGGCAGCAAAGAAACATTGCGGTAGATTATTCGGAAATGCCGACTTCTAGTTGTTCAATCTACGGCTACCCTATGGATTGGGAAAGCATCATCGTGAACCTTATTACGAACGCGACTTGGGCATTGGAGGACAAACCCGCAGTTGAACGTAAGATTAAGGTCACTCTGCGTGAGGATGGTGCGGAGTGGCTATTCACATTTGATGACAGCGGTATCGGTCTTGAGGCAGGTACTGAGCAATTCATTTTTCAACCTGCTTTTTCCACAAAACGCAATAAGCATGGCGAACTCGTGGGGACCGGCATTGGGCTGTTCATAGTTCGCTCCTTTGTTGAGGACCATGCCCGTGGTACTATTACCGGAGTTGCAAGGGGCGCATTAGGAGGGGCTAGTTTTTCGATTCGCGTGCCAAAAGTGACAAAGCAATAAATCCAATCTATCACTAAATGAAACGCAATATCATATATTTTGTTGATGAAGACCCGCCCGCTCGTCGTGCGAATGTCGAAGCGCTAAAAGCCCTGTTAGGCACTGTCGAAATCGACGTGCATGGCGTAGAACCCTTGAAGTCCTTTGCGGATTACGATCCGCTACTCGCTGCTCCAACGACTGCGGCTTTCATCCTCGATCAACGGATGAAGCAAGGCGGTCTCGTCAGTTATAATGGAACTGAGCTTGCCGAGCACTTACGTGGCATTGATGCGAAGATGCCACTCTACATTCTTACCGGATACGCAGATCAAGCCGATGATTTCAGAGGCACGGAATTTCGTGTAGAGGCAATTATCCCTAAGGATGCGATTGAAGACCCGGCCAGTGAACAGGCCCAGATGATCAAAGCGCGGTTGTTACGCCATTTGAATGTATTTAACGATGTCCGTAATACCCGAGAGCAACGCTTTCACGACCTTCTTGTAAAAAGTCTGCGTGAACCCCTTACTACAGATGAGCAGCAAGAAATGGATAAAATCGAGGGCGAGACCACCGCCCCCATCCTGGCTGCGGAACGAAACAGAGAACGCGAACTCGGCGAGCAGGTGGACAAACTGCGGAAACTGATCGAAGGCGGTAAACTCCCCCTATAACCGATGCACCCGGAACCAATATTTTTTGGCCCACTGAGGCGGCGTGAAAAATACGAAACCAAGCCGGGCGACGGAAGTTTCTACGTCTATACCCACTACCGTGCAGCCATTGCTGAGGACTGCGTATGCCGGTGTGTGTATTGCGACTGCCATGAAGACTCAATCGGCGGGCGGGAAACCATGGAACTAGATCATTTTCGCCCATGGCAAAAAGGGTTTGGGCCATCAAAGGAAAAAAAGTTCGAACATTTAAAAAACGAGCCAAAAAATCTTGTTCACGCTTGCGGCGTATGCAATGGGTTCAAGTGGTCTCATTGGCCCACAGAAGACCCGAACCGGTCATACGACGAAGTTAAGGGTTGGATTGAACCATTTGAAGAATCCAGAGCTGATTTCTTGCAAGTCTTCGATGACGGCACAGTACGTGCGAGAAAAGCGCCAGGTGAGTATCAGATCAGGAGGCTTCGACTGAATCGGCCCCTGCTTAAGAGGCTGCGCGAGACCGCCATCCTCAAGCATCGTTTGGAGTCTTTTGCGGCAACGTTTAAACCAAAGTGGGAGACGGTGGTTGAGCAACAACCTGGCACAGCCCACGCACAGACTGCGATAGAGGCACTCCTGCTTCTGGAGAGTATCAAGCGGCTGCTAAATCCCTAGCTATTTAGTTTCGGGTAACAATTATTTCACCTAGGCGAGTCCAAAGAAAAGCTTAATACACTTCCGCCAAATGAAACTCCTCAAGAATCAAGGCGCCGAACGGGTCATTGATGAGCTTCAAGCCAGCTTGACGGCGGGTGGTAGTCTGGATGCGGCCTCTCCTGACCTTTCTCTTTTCGCCTATGGTGAATTGAAGGCAGCTCTTCACCGGCTTTCCTCCTGCCGCCTTGTTCTTCCTATTGCGCAAGTGGACGCTTCAGCTCTCCTCGGTTCTGATCGCGACCGTGGCTCTCGGAATCAACTATCAGCTTATTCTCTTGCCCTCGATTTCGCCGAATGGCTTCGCAAAGCTGTGGATGCGAAATCTGCGCCAGGGCCGCTCCCCCAAGCTACCTTGGTGTCGAGAAATGCGGATGGCACCCCCTCTCGGGTTATTAGCGGCAATTGTCCTCTCACCACAGAAGGACTTGGCCTTACTCCTGCAAATCAGTTTGGTCTCGTGCAAACGACTGAGACTCCGGCGGAATCACAGATTCTGGCAGCCTGGTTCACCCAGTTGTGGGGAGGTTTACCCACCACTACAGAAGGCAAAGAAGCGTTGCTGGCTCAATTGGACGAACTGATTGCCCGTCGCGAGCCCGCGCTCGTTTACGCGCTCACGCTCTATCACCTTTTTAAAGACCGGGATGACGAACTCGACGAGGATAAGATTGTCAAATCCGCAACCGGCATTCGCAATACCGTCGTATGGAATAAACTTTTTAAGTTTCAGCGCGACGGCGTTGTTGGGGCTATCGACAAACTGGAGCGGCTTGGCGGTTGCATCATTGCCGATAGCGTGGGTCTTGGAAAAACCTTCGAGGCGCTCGCTATTATCAAATACTACGAGTTGCGCAACAATCGCGTGCTGGTTCTTGTACCCAAGCGACTGCGCGATAACTGGACGCTGTATAAAGCCAACGACCGCCGCAATTTCCTCGCCCCTGACCGCTTCAACTATGATGTGCTCAATCACACCGACCTCTCCCGCGACGGCGGCAAGTCGGGCGACATCGAACTATCGCACGTCAACTGGGGCAACTACGACCTTGTGGTCATCGACGAATCCCACAACTTCCGCAATAAGGCCACCCACAAGGATCGCGAGACCCGCTACGATCTTCTCATGCGCCGTGTCATCAGGGAGGGTGTGAAAACCCGAGTGCTCATGCTCTCCGCCACACCGGTGAACAACCGCTTGGCCGACCTGAAAAACCAGATCGCCTTTGTAACGGGAGGTGATGATACCGCTCTGCTTGTTCACGGCATTACCAGCATCGAGGCCACTGTACGCAAGGCGCAGCTTCAGTTCAATCGCTGGCTTGCTGCCGAGGAAGTGGATCGTACACCGGCGCACCTCATCGAGATGCTCGGTTTCGATTACTTCAAACTGCTCGACCTTCTTACTATTGCCCGCTCGCGCCGACATATCGAAAAATACTACGGCACTACTGAGACCGGCAAATTTCCTGAGCGACTCAAGCCAATCAACTACAAGCCCGACGTGGATCGTGCCGGGGAGTTCCGTTCCATCCGTGAGATTAATAATGAGATTCGCCGTCTCACCCTCGCGGCCTATGCTCCCCTTCGCTACGTACTCCCGCACAAACAGGCAGCTTACGATGAGAAGTACAGCACACAGATTCGTGGCGGCGAGAGTTTCTTTCGCCAGGTGGACCGCGAGGAGAGCCTGATCCACCTCATCCGTGTTAATGTGCTCAAGCGCATGGAAAGCGCTGTGCCTTCCTTTGCCCTCACAGTTAAACGTCAGCTCACCGACGTGGAAGCTACGCTCGCCAAAATCGAAGCACATGTTAACTCTATCGAGGAAATCGAGATTGAGGACGTGGACATCGAGGACGCCGCTTTTGAGAGTCTGCTTGTTGGGCGAAAAGTAAAAGTGCTGGTACAGGACGTGGATCTCGTCCGCTGGAAACAAGACCTCACCGAAGACCGCAATCGTCTCGCGTCCCTTTACGCTTCGGCGAACCAAGTGGGTGCTGCCCGGGATGCGAAGCTCGCCACGCTCCGCGATATCATTGCGAAAAAAGTTCGCCACCCGCTTAATTCAGGAAATCGCAAAATCATCGTTTTCACTGCTTTCGCCGATACGGCACAATATCTTTACCAGGAACTTGCGCCATGGGCGCAGTCCGAGTTGGGTCTGCATTCCGCTCTCGTCACTGGCGGAGGACGCAACCAGACCACGCTGCCCAAACTGCGCAAGGATCTCGCGAGCATCCTCACGAATTTTTCCCCGCGTTCAAAGGAACGTCCGGCAGATCTTGCTGCTGAGGGCGATATTGATCTCCTCATCGCAACCGATTGCATTAGCGAAGGCCAGAACCTCCAAGACTGCGATTTTCTCGTCAACTACGACATCCATTGGAACCCCGTCCGCATCATCCAACGTTTCGGGCGCATTGACCGTATCGGTTCATCGAACAGCCGGATTCAGTTGGTCAATTTCTGGCCCAATATCGAGTTGGAGGAATACATAAACCTCGAACAGCGCGTCTCGGGTCGCATGGTACTCCTCGATATTTCCGCCACTGGTGAGGAGAACATTATTGAGCAGCAGTCTGGCAACCAGATGAATGATCTGGAATACCGCCGCACCCAGCTCCTCAAGCTCCAGGACGCCGTAATTGACCTCGAAGACCTCTCCAGCGGGGTCTCCATTGCCGACCTTACACTAACGGATTTCCGTATCGACCTTGCCCAATACCTTAAGGCGTATCCGGGCAAACTAGAATCTTTGCCACTGGGCATCTTTTCCGTCACTAGTACGCCCGAAACCGGCATTCCAACCGGCATTGTATTCTGTCTTCGGGCGGAAGGTGAAGCTGCGGCCAAGTCCTTCGAACCCGGCTATCCGCTCGCGCCGTTTTACCTTGTTCACGTCGGCGATGATGGCACCGTGCTATTGCCTTTCACACAGGCGAAGGCAGTCCTTGACCGCCTTAAGCGCATTTGTGTCGGGCGCGATCTGCCGGAAGTAGAAGCTTGCGACCTTTTTGACAAGACGACCGAGCGGGGCGAGGACATGACACACGCCCGCAAGCTTCTGGCCGCCGCCGTCGCCTCGGTCATAGGCAAAAAAGAAGAACGCGCTGTGGCCAGCCTTTTCACCTCTGGTGGTACCCACGCAACGAAGGGAGAGTTTGCTGGCATCAATGACTTTGAGGTGATGGCATTCCTTGTTATCCTCCCCAGTGCACACAAACCTACGCCCCAAACAACGAAAATTGACTTCGCAATTTTTACCTTAAAGTTTCAAAAGCCCGAAGATGGCGTCTTTTCACCGGACGATAAGAAGGATTGTACAAGGGAGGGTCGGGCCGTGTTGAGCCGGTTATTCGCCACGCTTTTAGACTCCGACAAGGTGCGGATCGAAGTGAACTATATTGGGGATGGTGATGGAACGTTTTGGGTGGAGTTTGGCGTAGCCGTCCTTGCGGTCACCGGTTTTCTCGGCGGCCCGGCGAATACGCTCCATGTCCTGGGGTTGACCCTCGATAAATTGGGTAGCGCTTGCGAGCCTCCGTCACTTCCACTCAAGAAAACAGGGAAATGGTTCAAAGGGATGGCCTGGCGGTTGACGCCTCAACCTGATACGGAGATCCGGCGGCCTGGTTGTTTCGGCATCAAGAAGTGGCTTGATCGACGAACCACGCGCTGCAAGGGCTGCGGATTCCTTTCGGATTGTGTTAAAGCAATTCAAGAAGCCTGATCATTGGTAAAGTTATTGATTCAGGGAAATATGGCAGTAAATTATTCACCATGCCGACGCCGACCTATCCAAAATTGCCCAACGACGTTTTTCTATCGCTCTGCGAATATAGCGTTTTAAACCTTGTTTCACCTAGCGATGCCGTCAGGGTGTCCATCGGGCTCGAACCCAAGGAGCCTTTTCTCCTCACGCTTGATGATGCGAAGGGCCGAGACGGAATAGACCGCTTTCTCGGAATACTGTCTGCACTCTATAAGAAGGGAAGACGCAAGTTCGAAGCCGTTGCGCCAACGATCCATGGGAACACACGTATTTATTTCGGACGTACTTCAGCCGAGGTTTACGGCACCGGTTCATCAAACACGCCAAAGAAAATTCCGGGTTCGGATTGGTATGTTTCCTCAAATAATAGCAATTCACAGAAAGATACAATTATTAGAAATCTCATGCACGCCATGGGATTCTCATGGGACTATTCGTGCATGGTAAGTAGCTTGTGCTACTCCAATGTTCCTAGTTTGGGCTTTAAATACCAACCGGCTTATAACGCTCTGAAAGCTGATGCTACCGCTCGTCAAAGCAAGCAATGAATCGTCATTCAACCGACGGCCGAAGATGTACGCCCGAAAAGGCATTGGGAAATTTATCCTAAGTGTGTTTTAATTGGCCCAGACGGATAACTTAGCATATTCATCGTTCGTCCGCTCAAATGACCGCCACCAACGTCATCGCCGCCCTCTGCCTTCCCGTCGCCGCTCGGGTGGATCAGCGAGTGCCCAAAAAACTCCTGGTAGAAAACGGTGCGCCTACTGCGGTCGATAAACGGCAGATCAACGATGGCATTGAGGAACTGTTCTGGCTTGCCGCGCTCAAGCCCGCTACCATGGGCGTTCCCGCTTATCGCGATGAAATCCGTGAGTATCTGGAAATTGCCGTGCTTTCGCTCACCCTCCGGCCCGGAGCCAAAGCACCGCGCCTCACCGAGCTGATTCACCGTGCCATCCCGTATCCTATTTTTCTTATCCAGTCCCAGCCAAGTAGGCTTACGCTTTCGCTGGCTCACCTACGCTGGTCGCAAGGGCAATCCGGGCAGACGGTGCTGGATGGTTCGCTTATCACCGTCGCGGTGGACGCCGAAACTCCGGCAACGAACGCCTTTCTCGCCTCGCTCAATGTCGCCAGCCAACCGCGCCAGCAGCTCCATGCATTCTATCAGGGCTGGGTTGAGCAATTCGAGGCTTATGCCGCCGCCCGGTTGACGGGCAGATTTGCACCCGCCGCCGATGCCGCAGCCGCCGAACGCCGCCGCTCGGCGCTGGCCGAGTACGAAAGGCTAAACCGTGAAATTGCCACTCTTCGCGCACGTGCGGTAAAGGAATCCCAGATCAATCGTCGCGTGGAGTTGAACCTACAAGTGAAACAACTTGAATTCCGCCTCGCCGAAGTCTCTAGCCATATCTAAAATCTATAGACAGCTTTGGAAATAAATGCCTACCCCTATCTCATACCCCCTTCGGCATTTGTCTATCCGCGTTCCCTGGCATGACGCGGGATGGGCGGGCGTGGTATGCAGTGCGCCGCATCTCAATGGCTCATGCGTAAAGCTGAAGCGGATTGCCAGCCATAAGCGCGACGAGGAGGAGAAGGCCATCGCGGGACAATCACTGGAGACCCTACCAATCGAGAAGTGGCCGTGCTGCGTTGAGGAACGAGGGATGTTCATGGCACCGTTTGAGACCGAGCAGATCAAGCGCCATGCGCTTGCCAGCAGCAACAAAGAGCACTACGGACATTTCCAGCCCACTCCCCAGCGTTTCCCAGCTTACTCTGCGGGCCTCATCCCATTTCGCTGGATGATGCGCGAAAACATGGATGCCTACCGTGACCTCTACGAGTTGGACGTAGATAATGCGCGGGAACCCGATCTCGGCTATGAAACGAACTGGATACACGAAGCCTCGAACCAGGGCGCTCTGCTTGATGGATTTGCCGCCCACCTTCGAAAAGAGGACTCACTTTGCTTTTTCTACGCTAAGCATGTGCCGTTTATGGAGGGCACTGGTCGAATTCTGATTGGGGTTGGCCGCGTCAAGGATATCGGCAGTTTAAAGGAATTCGACCGTAGCGGCGAAGGAATGCGAGGAATGATCTGGGAGCGACCGTTTCAACATTCCATTCGCCCGAAGGGGCAGGACGGATTTCTCGTTCCCTATTATGAGATTCTGAAACGCGCCGAGGTTGATCCAACAATGGATCTCGAACGCTTCACCGCCAAAGCGCCGGATGAGCATTGGGACGAGTTTTCCTACGCCAGCGAGCTTGTCACTCACGACGGCGCAATCGCCGCACTGCTATCGCTCGAAACAGTGCTCGACCGTATGGAGTCCGAGTTGGGCATCCATACCAGTTCCCAGCGGCAATGGATTAATTGTGAACTTTTGCGTCTCTGGAAGGTGCGTGGCCCGTTCCCAGGCTTGGGTGTCGTGCTTTCAGCTTTCGGTTTGTCACGCGGGATTTTTGTTGCGCACGCGCTCCAGCAAAAGGCTGGTGAAAATACCGATCCTTGGCCTTTGGTAGATAGCGCGTTCGACGCCCCTGCCAATGTTCTGCCCAAAGATCTGCACCGCGACCTCAAGGAATTGGCACCCACCTGGAAAGGTCTGACCGTGGAACGCAAAGCACTGCTTAGGCTGCTGAGTCGCTTCGAGTTGACCAAAGACCAAGCTGCCGCTCTCTACGATGAAGGCTCCCGTCAGAAAAGCCATTGGATAGGGACTGACCGTGAAATTTTACAGAATCCCTATCGCATCTATGAAATCAGTCGGCATGACCCCGAAGGCGTTCGCCTACTTACGGTTGATCGCGGTGTTTTTCCGGAGGACGCTGTACGGCTTCAGCATCCACTGGCTGCCCCTTCGGGCTTAGACTCGGCAGTCGATCTGCGTAGGGTGCGTGCATTTACAATCTCCGTTCTCGAAGACGCTGCGCTTGGTGGACATACCTTACTGCCGAAGGCCAAAGTGGTGGACGCTATCTTAAGTCGTCCGGTGCGCCCTGCTTGTCCCGTAACCGGCGATATACTCTCGGCACGGGTTGCAGATATGAAGCCCGAAGTCGTGTCCGCGCCGATGGATGACAACGTCGCGCTGCAACTTGAGCGCTACAAGGCGATAGGCTCAGAAGTCCGCAAACAAGTTGATGGGCGCATCGGAGGTAAGAGGCATACCATTGAGCACAACTGGATGGGCTTTCTCGAAAAAAAGTTTGGGCTGGCAAAGGACAAAGAGGAAATGCGAGCGCGCACGGAAAAGGCGGCGGCTTTGAAGGAAATCGCCGAGGCGCGTTTCAGCGTTCTCGCTGGGCCTGCGGGTGCTGGAAAGACGACCGTCCTTGGAATCCTCTGTGCGCAGCCAGAGATTCGCACCGAAGGACTGCTCCTCCTGGCACCCACCGGCAAGGCCCGCGTGCGTATGCAGGAGCTTGCGGGTGGTGGAGGTGGTAAGGCACTTACTATCGCACAGTTCCTCAATCAGAATGGCCGCTACGATGGGCGCTCGGGCCGTTACATCATGAGCGACCGCCCCAAGGCGTCGGGCTTCGGAACGGTGATCGTGGATGAGTCATCGATGCTCACCGAAGACATGCTCGGCGCATTGTTCGACGCCCTCTCAGGCGTCAAGCGTTTCATCTTCGTGGGAGATCCCGCGCAGTTGCCCCCCATCGGTGCGGGGCGTCCATTTGTGGACATTATTTCAAAACTACGGCCAGCCGACTACGATTCGCGATTCCCGCGTGTCTCCTCTGGCTATGCGGAACTTACTGTTGAACGCCGGCAAGTAGGTGCTGAACGGCCCGATTTGCGCCTCGCTCGTTGGTTCAGCGCCACTCCTCCGACAGCGGGCGAGGACGATGTTTTCTTTGCCGGTGCTGACGAGCATCCCACTATCCGGTTCGTCGAATGGGAGAAACCCGAAGACTTTCAGCGCAAGCTCGTGGATGTGCTGGTATCGGAACTGAAGCTTTCCGGGCCAGGCGATTTACGCGGATTCAATAAGGCCCTCGCCGCGACAGAGAGCGGCGAATACGACTACTTCAACGCCACGCGCAATGGTAAGCCCGGTTCGGTGGTTGCTGTCGAAGCATGGCAAATCCTTAGTCCGCTGCGTGGTATGCCTTTCGGCGTGGGCGATATCAACCGACAAATCCATGAGCGTTTCCGTTCCGGTTTCCTCAAGCTGGCTACGCAGACGTGGCGCTCCATCCCGAAACCTTTCGGAGCCGAGCGCATCGTCTATGGCGACAAAGTTATCAACCTCGGCAACCATCGCCGTGACGGATACAGGGTTTATCCACAGGAGGGTGCCATCGGCTACCTCGCCAATGGCGAGATCGGCATCGCGGTTGGCAGGTGGGAGTCCCGCAAAAACCCGAAGATGCTGAAGGTCGAATTCTCTTCCCAGCAGGGCTTCACTTATGACTTCTATGGCAGCGATTTCCAAGATGAAGGTGATGCCGCGCTCGAACTTGCCTATGCCCTCACTGTCCACAAAGCGCAGGGCAGCCAATTCAAACTTGTCATCCTGGTGCTGCCGGAGGGTCATCCCATCCTCTCGCGGGAACTTATTTATACCGCCCTTACGCGCCATCAAGATCGAGTGGTCGTCATGCACCAGGGGCCGCGCACTGTCCTAAAAGAATTTGCCGCTCCCCACCGTTCTGAAACGGCCCGACGCATGACCAACCTCTTGCAAGCGTGCCAGATGCTGGAGTTTCCACAGGTCAAAGGCAGCCTCTTCTTGCAGGCGGGCCTAATTCATCGGACGAGCACTGGTATCGCCGTCCGCTCGAAATCGGAACTTCTCGTTTACGAAACGCTCCGCAATGCCGGATTCCAACCCGAATACGAAAAAGCCCTGACCCTCACCGGCTCTACACGCTATCCTGACTTCACGATTGACGACGAAATCTCGGGTCGCACTGTCTATTGGGAGCACCTGGGGATGCTGGAGCGCGACGAATATCGGCGCAGTTGGGAAAAGAAACTCGCGTGGTATCGCGCCAACAAGGTGCTGCCGGCGGAAGAGGGTGGCGGAGCGAACGGCATGTTGGTGACCACCCAGGAATCCAGCACGGCGGGTTTTGACCTCGCAGACGTACAGGAAAAGATTCGCAAATTCTTGAAGTAGGAACTAGCACCTTTCCACCCACTTACTTTAATTGGCAACCCACAATGAAGCCGCTTACCGCCCTAGATTCCGAAAGCAAGTCACCCGACCTCGTGGCGGACAACGTCGCTCGGCTCAAGGCGTTGTTTCCTGAACTCATCACCGAGGGCACGGACGGGGTGGCGGTGAATGTGGACGTGCTCAAGGCACTCGTGGGGGACAAGACGGTGACAGATGCGGAGGAGAAATACGGCCTCAACTGGCATGGCAAGCGCCGCGCTCGGCAACTCGCCCTCATGCCCTCAACTGGCACGCTGCGCCCCTGCCCAGAGGACAGCGTTGACTGGGACACCACCCAAAACTTGATGATCGAAGGCGACAATCTCGAAGTCCTCAAGCTCCTCCAGAAATCCTACTCGGGAAAAGTAAAGCTCATCTACATTGACCCGCCCTACAACACCGGCAAGGACTTCGTCTATCCCGACAATTTTCAGGACAACATCAAAAACTACCTTGAACTCACCGGCCAGACCGGCGAGGGTGGTCAAAAACTCTCGTCCAATACTGAAGCCTCGGGCCGCTTTCACACCGATTGGCTCAATATGATGTATCCCCGCCTCAAGTTGGCGCGGAATCTACTGCGGGAAGATGGTGTGATTTTTGTATCCATAGATGAAAAAGAAGTTCAACATCTTCGCTCTGTTGCAAATGAGTTATTTGGCGAAGAAAGTTTCGTAGCAAATGTGACTGTGGTCACGAACATGAAGGGGCGTAATGACAAGAAACATGTAGCCGCATGTCACGAGCAAATCGTCATTTATGCCAAGCCCCAATTTGTGTCCTTTGGCCTAGCGCTCACCGACGAACAGCGAGCAGCCTTCAAATATACAGACGAAGCCGGACAGAAGTATGCACTGCGAGACCTCCGCAAGCGTGGCGGTCCTGACAAACGAGAAGACCGACCAAAAATGTTTTTCCCTATTTACTGGTCGCGAGAGAACGGGAAAGTTTCGCTTGCGCGTCAAAGTGCAACTGACATCGAAATCCTTCCACTTCGCGGAGATGGTAGCGAGGGACGTTGGCGTTGGGGAATTGATAAAGTTAGGGAATCTCTTGCATGGATGCACCCCAAACAGTCCGAGCGGAGTGACCGACTGGACATAGAGCATCGTGTATATCTCGATCCCAACATTAAACTCGGTGACGCACCTGCCGAAGATGAAAATGAAGATGAAGATAACGAAGACGATGTAATAGAGCGCACGTCGAAACCGAAATCGGTCTGGCTGGGACCGAGCTTTTCTAGTGATAGCGGAAAACGTGCCATGAAGGAATTTCTTCCAGGGGAGACGTTTAGTTTCCCTAAGTCGGTCGAACTATTGCGTCAATGCATCCAGATTGGCCTAGGAAAAGATGGGTTAGCCTTGGACTTGTTTGCTGGCTCAGGTACTTTGGGGCAAGCTATCGCGGAGCAAAATGCGGCTGATGGAGGGAGCCGCTGCTTTATACTGGTGCAATTGCCAGAGCCCCTAAGTTTAGATGTGAAGGATCAGAAGGCTGCGGCAACTTTCTGCGACCAGATCGGCAAGCCACGTAACATCGCTGAACTTACCAAAGAACGTCTACGCCGGACCGGGAAGAGGATTAAGACGGAAAATCCAATGTTTGCGGGCGACCTCGGCTTTCGCGTCTTCAAGCTCGCTTCAAGCAACATACACGAATGGGACCCGGATCGGGAGAACCTCGCTGAAACCATTGAAGCCTCCATTGAACACCTCAAGACTGACCGCACCGAGCAAGACATTCTCTATGAATTGCTACTAAAACTCGGCCTTGACCTCTGCGTGCCGATTGAAACGAAGACCATTGCCAAGCAGGAGGTTCACTCCATCGGTGCGGGCAGTTTGCTTGTCTGCCTTTCGCCCGCCATTCCGCAGGTCGATGTCGAGCCGCTGGCCCTCGGCCTCGCAGCGTGGCACAAGGAGATGAAGCCCGCAGGCGAAACCAGCGTCGTCTTCCGCGACAGCGCCTTTGCTGACGACGTGGCCAAGACCAACCTTACCGCCATCCTCGAACAGCATGGGCTGGAAAACGTCCGCAGCCTTTAACCCACCTCACCCATGAACACTGAACTTATCCAACGGATGCAGAGCAGTTTTGACGCGCTGGCGCAGACCCTGCCGGGTGGCGAGGGCATTGAGTTCTGGTTCGCCCGCGATTTGCAGGAGCCTTTGGGCTATGCCCGGTGGGAAAACTTCCTCACCGCAATCCAGCGGGCCATCGAGTCCTGCCAGACTTCGGGTTCCGACCCGGACAAGCATTTTCGTGGCGTCACGAAAATGGTCTCGATTGGCAGTGGCGCAGATCGCCCCATCGAGGACTTCATGCTTACGCGCTACGCCTGCTACCTCATCGCCCAAAATGGCGATCCAAGGAAGGAGCCAATAGCCTTTGCCCAGAGCTATTTCGCGGTCCAGACGCGCAAGCAAGAGGTTATTGAGGAGCGGATGAAGCTCATGGGCCGATTGGAAGCGCGGGGCAAACTCCGGGCCTCTGAAAAGGCACTGTCTGACAACATCTTCCAGCGCGGCGTGGATGACGCGGGCTTCGGGCGCATCCGCTCCAAAGGCGATGCCGCCCTCTTCGGCGGACATACCACCCTGGCGATGAAGGCGAAATTCGGCATTACTGAAACCCGGCCCTTGGCGGACTTTCTGCCAACATTGACCATCGCCGCCAAGAATCTGGCCACGGAAATGACCAACCATAACGTGCAACAGGCAAACCTGCATGGGGAGCCCGCGATCACCGATGAGCATATCCAGAACAATCGCAGCGTCCGCCAAATGCTGGACAAGCGGGGCATTAAGCCGGAAGCCCTGCCGCCTGAGGAAGACATCAAAAAACTGGAACGCCGGGTGAAAGCGGATGAAAAGAAGCTGGAGAAAAAATCAGGACGTTTGCCGAAACACGGTGGCAAGCCATGAAGCTCCACTTCGAGCCCAATCTTGATTACCAGCTTCAGGCCATTGAAGCGGTGTGCGACATCTTTCGCGGTCAGGAGATTTGCCGCTCGGTGTTCACCGTCGTCCGCGACGTGGCCGACCCGCAGCAGCGCATGGGTTTCGCCGAAAGCGACCTAGGCAGTGGCAACCGACTTGCTCTGCTCGAAGACGAACTGCTTAAAAATCTCCACGATATTCAACTCAAGAACGGCTTGCCGCCATCCAGTTCCCTGGCGTCTGGCGATTTCACCGTCGAAATGGAGACCGGCACCGGCAAGACCTATGTTTACCTGCGCACAATTTTCGAGTTAAATAAACGCTACGGTTTCACGAAGTTTGTCATCGTGGTGCCGTCCGTGGCAATCAAGGAGGGTGTCTATCACTCCATTGAGACTGCGGCAGAGCACTTCAAGGCGCTTTATACGGGGGTGCCTTTCGATTATTTTCTTTACGACTCTGCTAAACCCGGCCCGGTGCGAAACTTCGCCACCAGTCCGCACATTCAGATAATGGTAGTGACAGTGGGGGCGATCAATAAGAAGGACGTGAACAACCTCTACAAGAACACCGAGAAAGCTGGTGGCGAAAAACCCATTGACCTCATCAAGGCCACGCGCCCGATCCTGATCGTGGACGAACCCCAAAGCGTGGACGGCGGTCTGGAAGGACGAGGCAAGGAAGCGCTGGGCGAAATGAATCCACTCTGCACGCTGCGCTACTCCGCTACGCACGCGGAAAAACATCACATGGTGTATCGCCTTGATGCGGTGGACGCCTATGAGCGCAAGCTGGTGAAGCAGATCGAAGTGGCGGCAGCCTCTGTGGAAGGTGGGCACAATAAGCCGTTTGTGCGCCTGCTGGCCGTGAGCAATAAGCGCGGAGTCATTACGGCTAAGGTGGAACTTGACATGCAAACAGCCGCCGGGGTGCAGCGTCGCGAAATCGCGGTGCAAGATGGCGATGATCTGGAAATGACCACCCGGCGACCGATCTATCACGATTGCCGGGTGGGCGAGATCCGCGTGGCTAAGGGTGATGAGTTTATGGAACTGCGCTCCCCGGGCGGTGAACACTACCTCCGCCCTGGCCAAGCTCATGGCGACGTGGAACCGCTGGCTGTGCAACGCGAGATGATTGCCCGCACAATCAAGGAACATTTAGAGAAAGAAATGCGTCTCGCTCCCCAGGGTATAAAGGTGCTGAGCCTGTTCTTTATTGATGCCGTGGAAAAATACCGGCAATACGATGCCGACGGCAACGCGGTGAAAGGCGACTATGCGCGAATTTTTGAGGAGGAATACCGCCGCTTGGCCAAGCACCCGGATTACCAGAGTCTCTTCAAGGAAATGGACGTGACCACGGCTGCTGCGGACGTTCACAACGGGTATTTTTCGATTGATAAGAAGGGCGGGTGGGCGGACACCGATGAGAACAATCAGGCGAATCGCGACAATGCCGAACGGGCCTACAGCCTTATTATGCGAGAAAAGGAAAAGCTGCTGAGTTTTGAGACACCGCTGAAATTTATTTTTTCCCACTCCGCCCTGCGTGAAGGTTGGGACAACCCGAATGTCTTTCAAATCTGCTCTCTGCGGGAGATGTCGTCGGAACGCCAGCGCCGCCAGTCCATCGGGCGCGGCTTACGCCTTTGTGTGAATCAAAATGGCGACCGTCTGCGCGGCTTCGAGATCAACACTCTCACTGTGATCGCGACTGAGAGCTTTGAGCAGTTTGCAGAAAACCTCCAAAAAGAAATTGAGCAGGACACGGGTATACGTTTCGGCATCGTGGAAACGCATCAGTTCGCTGGGATTACTGTCACCAGTGCCGGTGGACAGCTTGCGTCTCTGGGCTTCGATCAGTCGAAAGCCCTCTGGGAGCATCTACGCTCCGCTGGTCTCGTTGATGCCAAGGGCAAAGTACAGAACACCTTGCGCGAAAAGCTCAAGGACGGCACGCTGACGCTACCAGAGCCTTTCACGGCCCAATTACCGCAAGTGAAGGACATTCTCCGCAAGTTGGCTGGACGGTTGGAAATCAAGAACGCTGACGAACGCATACAGGTGAAGAGCCGTCAGGCCGTTTTGCAAGGTGCGGACTTTAAGGCGCTGTGGGAACGCATTAAGCACAAGACCACCTACCGCGTACAGTTTGACAATGAGGCTCTACTTACAACATGCAGCGCGGCGCTCAAGGACGCCCCGCCAATTGCCAAGACCCGTCTGCAATGGCGAAAGGCCGACCTCGCCATCGGGCGCTCGGGCGTGGACGCAACGGAGACCGCTACCTCAGCCCCAGTGACTCTCGATGAAAACGACATCGAGCTTCCCGACATTCTCACCGACCTTCAGGATAAGACCCAGCTCACACGTCGCAGTATTCACCGCATCCTCGTGGAAAGTGGACGGCTCAATGATTTTAAGCGTAATCCGCAGCAGTTCATAGAACTTGCCAGCGAGATCATTAACCGCTCCAAACGCCTTGCTCTTGTGGATGGCATCAAATATCAGCGCATTGGCCCTGCAGAATACTACGTGCAGGAACTCTTCGAAACCGAAGAGCTTACTGGTTACCTCAAGTCTATGGTCGCGGCCAACAAGTCGGTTCATGAGCAAGTGATTTACCAATCCGACACGGAACGCACTTTTGCAGAGCAATTAGAAAAGAACGAAGCAATCAAGGTTTACGCCAAACTCCCCGGCTGGTTCCGTGTCCCCACGCCCCTCGGACCCTATAATCCCGATTGGGCGGTGCTAGTGGATAAAGATGGAACAGAAAGGCTGTATTTCGTGGTGGAGACAAAGAGCAGCCTTTTCACCGACGACCTTCGCGATAAAGAGAGCGCCAAGATAAAGTGTGGCGAGGCCCACTTTGTCGAACTCGCCAAGTACAATTCGCCTGCCGCCCTGTTCCTCAAAGCGACAAAGCTTGAGGATTTGATGGCGCAGTGCTGAATGATGAATTTCCACCGTCTGGGGTGGTCAGTCGCGTACTTTACGCAAAAGTTCGGACGGATCAATGGCGAGCGCTTCTGACATCCGCAGTACCGTGTCTAAAGTGGGCATCCGCATCTGGCGTTCGACGTAGCTGACCATTTGCTGGGACAGTCCGGCGCGTTCTGCAACTGCCGACATAGACATCCCCTTGCGCACTCGGGTGTCACGCAACGCTTTGGCAACGTTGGCGATGACGGCCTGTCGCTGCTTGTCAGAGGGTTTCACGCCCCCGAACTATAGGGAGAATTTTCCCGACCTCGCATCTCACCATAGTGAGTTTTTGCCTCGCCAATAGACTTCCTAGTCAATTGTTTTGGTGCGTGGCGGATCTGGCGCTGGTGACCATATTTGCGGTAGTTGAGAAAGCTCTGGAGGCAAAAAATCGAAGCGAACAATTTTTTAGATGATGAAAAATAAAAAAAAGTAAATGCCGCGGTTGCGGGCAAATTTTTTGTTTGAATCCACGTGTGCCTCGACAGCGGTATTGCTCGGCCAAGGAATGCCAGAAAACCCGACGTGCGATAAACCGAATGGACTGGTTGAACCGGCCCGAGAACCGGGATTATTACCGAGGGGTTCAGAATGCCGAACGCGTCCGCGCATGGCGTGGAATCAAAACTCCGGTCAATTTTAAGGAACCTAAAAATGCCAAGGCGCAAGTCGGTGTGCAAAGCTCGATAATTTTAGATGATGCTGTGCGGCAGCGACTTATCAGAGCTTTGCCTCGCCTGTCTGTGCAAGACGTGATAATTCCCGAAAATGTTCTGCTGCTGGGGTTTATCGCTGAAATCACCGGGGATAGCGTGCAAAACTTGATAGCCAAAACGCTGCCACGGCTGTTTTCTCGCGGGCGTCACGCGCTAAATTGCTGGCTTCAAAGCGAAGTACAGAAGTTAGAAGCGTGAACTCGCGATCCTCCATGAACCACCTCAATAACCCCTCAACGGCGGCGGCTGAAATTGTTCGCGCCGCCGCCTACGTGCGGATGTCCACCGAGCACCAACAATACTCGACGGAAAACCAACTTGATCGCATCAAGGAATATGCTGCCCGCCGTGGGATGGAAATTGTGCGGGTATACCAAGACGACGGGAAGAGCGGCTTGACCGTGAAAGGGAGGGATCAACTCCGCCAACTGATTTCAACTGTGGAAACCGGTGGGGCTGATTTCACCTTCATTCTGGCGTATGATATTAGCCGCTGGGGTCGTTTTCAGGACGCAGATGAAAGCGGTTACTACGAATATATCTGTAAGCGCGCGGGCGTCAAAGTGAACTACTGCGCGGAGCAGTTTGAAAATGACGGTAGTCCGACATCAAATATCATTAAAAGCGTCAAGCGCTCCATGGCCGGTGAATATAGCCGGGAACTGTCCACCAAAGTTTTTCAGGGGGCGTGCCGGTTGATTCAAATGGGATACAAACAAGGTGGCGCGGCTGGTTTTGGGCTTCGGCGGATGCTCATTGACCAAAGCGGCAAGCACAAAGGGGTGTTACAAATCGGCGAACAAAAAAGTTTGCAAACCGACCGGGTCATCCTGGTCAAGGGGCCAGAGGCAGAAGTGGAGAATATTTTATGGATGTATCGGGCCTTTGTGCGCGAGGGCAAACGGGAATCGGAGATCGCGGATGAGCTCAACGGCAAGGGAATCCTGACCGATATTGGCAGGCCATGGTCGCGGGGGACAGTTCACCAGATTCTCACGAACGAAAAATATGTCGGTCACAATGTTTATCACCGCACCTCCTGCAAATTGAAGAAGAAACATATCAATAACCCTCCGGAGATGTGGGTTCGCAAGAACGACGCTTTCGAGGGAATTGTGCCGGAGCAACTCTTTGCGGCGGCACAGGAGGTCGTCATCGCCCGCAGCGCCAAGCTGAGTAACGAAGAAATGCTGTCCCGGTTGAAAGACCTCTGGAACCTGCAAGGGCGGCTGTCGGGGATTCTGGTGGATGAGTGTGAAGTGATGCCGTCCAGTGCGGCCTACCGGTATCGCTTTGGAAGCCTGGTGCGGGCTTACGAGCTGGTGGGCTATGATTCCGGCATCGACTACCGATTTATTGAGATCAACAAGCATTTGCGCGGTATGCACCCGAAAATCGTGGCCGAGATCATTAACCAACTGCGAGTCCTGCCAGCGGAAGTCGAACAGTTACCCAAGAGCGGCCTATTACTGGTAAACCAAGAGTTACGGGTGTCCCTGGTCTTGGCCCGCCACCTGATAACCCCGTCAGGGTCATCGCGCTGGGTCATCCGACTGGAGGAAAGCCATCAGCCGGACATTACCATTGCTGCCCGGATGGATGAATCCAACGGCACGATATTGGACTACTATTTGCTTCCGGCCATCGACATGAACGCCGACAAACTGCGGCTGGCGTCAGAAAACGGTGTTTCCCTTGATTGCTACCGTTTCGACAACCTCGACTATTTCTTTTACCTGGCAAAACGAATTTCAATTTTGGAGGTTGCATGAACGCTAAACAAGAAGACATCCATTTGGTACCAGTCGAACAAATCCGCGTGTTAAACCCACGCGCCCGCGACCAAAAGAAATTTGCCATCATCATGGAAAATATCCGAGTGCTCGGTTTGAAAAAACCCATAACGGTGCGTCAGCGGCAAAATGACGAGGACGGTTACGATTTGGTCTGCGGCCAAGGACGCCTAGAAGCCTTCAAGAAATTAGGGTTCAAAGAAATACCCGCCTTCATCCGTGGCCTTTCCAAAAACGACGCCATGCTATGCAGCCTCGTGGAAAATATCGCGCGTCGCCACGTCCGAGCAATTGACCAAATCAAGACAATTGATTGGATGGAACAGCAGGGACAGCCAAAATCAGCGATTGCCATCAAGACCGGGCTTTCGGAGCAATATGTAGGCGATGTCCTCATGCTACTACGACATGGCGAGGAACGACTGCTCGACGCAGTATTGCATGGTCGAATACCGATTACGATTGCTACACAAATAGCTGGTGTCTCTGACGAAGACTCACAAAAAGCTCTGATGGGGGCATACGAGAGCAAGGAGTTAAATCAAAAGAATTTGCGCGCCTTTAGAAAACTCGTTGAACAACGCCGTTTTTTCGGTCGCAGCGCCGATCCCGTCAGAGGGCCACGAACGAGAGCACGCACGAGCGCCGCCGGACTGGTGCAGGCGTATAAGCGCTCGGTAGAAAAGCAGCGGTTGTTTGTCAGAAAGGCGCGTTCCTGCGAATCACGTCTTTTGTCCATGGCTGCGGCACTTAGAAAATTGCTTTCGGACGAGCATTTTAATACTCTGCTCCGCGCGGAAAATTTGCTTACACTACCGGAGTTTCTAGACGAAATGATGCAGGCCGAAAGGGAGGTCGCATGAGTGAGGGTAAAACTGCATTTCAGTCTGGAACCATGGTCATTCCCCTGGCCAAGATTCTCCCCATCCGTCCGTTTAGGCCCAAAGATGAGGCCTCGGCGAAATTTCGTTCCATAGAAGCATCGCTGAAGGAAATTGGGTTAATCGAACCCCTGGTGGTTTATCCACAAAAGGGCCGGTCGGGAACTTACATATTGTTGGATGGCCATTTTCGGATCGAGGCTTTGAAGCGATTAGGGCAAAGTGACGCCTTGTGCCTGGTCTCCATAGATGACGACGCATTCACCTATAACGACAAGGTGAACCATATTTCACCGATTCAGGAACACTCAATGATTATGCGAGCCATCGGCCAGGGGGTCGCACCAGAGGTAATCGCAAAGACCCTGGACAAAAAGGTTCAACTGATTCGCTCGGAAATGAATTTACTGGACGGTATTAACGCGGAGGCCATCGAACTTCTTAAGGACAAGCCGATTACCAGTGCGGCCCTTCGCCTTTTTAAGAAGGTCAAGGCGGCTCGCCAGATTGACATGGCGCAGACCATGGTCACTGTCGCGAACTATACTCATAGCTACGCCAAGGCGTTGCTTTATGGGACCATGCCAGACCAACTGCAAACCACTGACTTCATGGACAAGTCGAAAGAATTGAAGCCCGAGGAAATAGCTCGGATGCAGGAGGAGTCGTCACGAATCGAAAAGGAGATGGAAATGTACCGTGGCGCGTATGGCGAAAACAGCTTGAAATTCAATGCCGCGCAAAGGTATCTCAAGCGGCTTTTGGATAACGCACGCATAGCCCGTTTCTTGGAGAAAAGTCACCGCGATATTTTAGACGAGTTTCGTGAGATTGTGGCACTGGAGGCCCATTGAGCGGTTAATGCCATCCATGATTTAATCACCGCCGTATGGCGCCGCGAAAAAATCCGGATTTAGGTTGCCAAAAGGTTGCCATTTTTGATGTTTCCAGTTGCTTTTCTGCGAAATTAGATGCATACTGTTTCCAGTTCTAAACCATTAACAATCAACTAAGTCCACGTTTTCCAGCGACTTAGCTTCGAGGCGACAGAGAGGTTCGAATCCCTCCCTCTCCGCCAGTTTACGATTTGCAGATTTTCGCCCTGCGGGGCGATAACGGGTGCGAGGTCGGAATTGAATTCGGAAACGTATTGCCAAGGGTTTAGGAACTTCACGGCCAACGATTTTTCCGCCACCTGAAAGTTCGAACCGATTTTTTTGAGGAAATCACGCTTTTGCTCGGGATTTCCCTCGGAAAGCAAAATAGAGGCGTATTTAGCCTCCAAAACGAAACGGATGGCCGGTTCGAACCGATTGTGTCGGTTGGTCTCGAAAGCTTCTAGTTTGCCCCGAAGTTCTGCCTTCCGGTTCACCAGAATATGTTTCTTGGAAACGTATTCTGGCTCGCTGACCTGCTCCGTGAGGCGCAGGTCTAGGAGAACGTCGATTTGCTTCTCGGTGGCCGCGATAGCGGCCTTCGTCGCGGTAATGGTGGCTTCTTCGGCTTTTGCCGTCTCCGCCCGCTCATTCTCAAGTTCGGTGCTCATTTGGTCAGCTATTGCCGCTTCTAGGGCAACTTTGCTGATCTCTCGGTCAACTTGGGCAGAAATGGCATCCTCGCGGGCATATTTCTGCGTGCAGGGGGCGACCCGCTTGGTGCAGCGCAAATAATTGCGCCCCTTCTGTGTCTCCGTGGTGATGAAGCACCCGCACTCGCCACAGTGGAACAGGCCGCGATACAGATAAGGCTTGAGGGCAGGCGTCTTAGACTTGCTCTTGCGGGCCATGACCGCCTGCACTTGGTCGAAAAGCCGTTTAGAGATGATGGGGTCATGGATGCCTTCGTAGAGCTCTCCGCTTGAGAGCATGGTTCCGTAGTAAAACGGATTCTTGAAAAGCTTTTGGTAGTTGGAAACCGAAAGAAACTTCCCGGTATAGGCGAGAAGTCCGACCTCGTTCATGCGCGACCGGATCTCGTGAAGGGCATAATCGCCTGTGGCGTAAAGCTCAAAGGCTTTGCGGACGAGTTTAGCTTTGGGTTCATCAACGACAATAGAACGCTTGTTGCGGTCATTGAGGTAGCCGATGGGAGCACGGCTCGGCCATACGCCGTTTCTCAATTTCTGGCGTATGCCGCGCTTGATGTTCTCCGAAAGATTGTCCACGTAGTATTTGCTCTGGCAAAAGGCGATGTTGAGCATAAACTTTCCATGTGCAGACGGCTCAAAGCGAAACGTAGGAAAGCGAAGATCACGAATCTTAAGCGGGCGAAGGAATTTTTGGACTCTCCAGAATGGAGCAAACACAGACAGGAAATTCGTGATGGCAAGATCAAGTTTATGCTGGAGCAGGATTATGACTTCACTGTGGCTAAATTTCGCGTGAGGCGCTCTCGAAATGTCATTTATATTGACTGGACATTTACTCCCGTGATGAAACGACCCGAGCAATTCTTTGTCAGCGGTGCACTTTCAGAGATCGGCCTAGAGCCAGAAAATACTGACTTCAATACCGGCATTATTGCCCGAGCGCACGGAAATTCTAGTATTCAACTAGAACTAAACGAAGGGTGCTGTTAACGTCAGCGGGGTTGTATATTTGCCATACAAGAAGAACAGAATTAAAGACACCTTTGGCGATGTAGTGCGAACGGTTTATCGTGAATTCCCAAAGGCGTAAATCTTAGCCATTATCCACTTTCTGCAAGCATCGCTTGTTTAATAAAATACCCGCTTATTTTAAGCGAGTATGCCGTGTGGGTGTTAGCGTCCGCACAGTCGTTATTGATCTATCCCTGTTCGTAGTTACGCAAAATCTCAATCCATCACTTGAGAAATATATTGAATGCAGGGGCCTATGTTTTGCGATGGCTCTCTGATTGGCGTCCCAGCGCCGCCGGCTCACATTGCCCCAGTCACCCAAAACGTGCCGTCCTAGTGCGGGGATTAGGTCTTCCGAGGAAAGCCTCTTAGACAAGGCTGGTTCAACAACGATCTGTCCGGTCGAAAAATCTGGTATCCACTTGAGTAAAGGTACTTTTGTCATCTGGTAGCTCCATTCTGGTTTGTAAACGCGCGGGAATGCGGTAGTTCCACCCAATTTTAACGCATCCTAACGATGAGGGCAAATGGAAGGCACCACTATAAGCCTCCCCAAACAGCCGAAACGAGACGGCCCGATGCGCGATTTAATCATACGAAAGGCAGCAACGTAGGGCCGGGGCTCAATAGTTTCAAGCCAAAATCTTTAGGGGTATTCGCGAACAAGAGATGATTTCTATCCGCTTGAGGATTAGGCAATTAGCAGATTGGCAAGTGCCTCCCTTGATGACCCTTTGTCTTTTTTACAAATACCACCTTCGTGGCCCTAGCTGACCTCGACATCGGCCATGAGGCCGATTATTCGTCCTCTTTAACCGTAGGCGATAGCCACCCGTAAAAGCCGTATGAGCAGGAACAACGGCAGAGCGCGAGTTGCCCTAAGCGAAATGGAGAAAGAGTCATTCCCGCAGTAGTACGGTCACCTTCCCGATGAATGCAATCATTAGGTTGCAACGGGTCAAACCCGTATCGGCTGTAAGGCCGAAATTCGTCCTTCTTTCAACGGTTGGCGATAGCCACCCGTTTAACCCGTGTGAGCAGGGAGACCGGCAGAGCGGGACTTCCTTTGAGGCAATCCCGCTGGGCCGCCTGCTCATTCCTGGGCCAAGGTCTTGGGAGTTCGTCGCCCGAGGCGTCTGCCTTTTACACGCCGGAGGGCAAGAACCTCCCGAGTCCTTGGCCCCCCGCGTTAGCGGGTTCCCGTCCGTCCAGGTCTGGGCTTGTAAAGGACATCGGCTGTCCTTTTACTCGTGAAAACCCGTCCGTGGGTGAACCCGTTTTGTGACGTCGCGTTAGCGACGTTTGAGGGAGGTATTTGGCGAGTGCCGCCGAGCCAAATACCGACCGAAGTCGGGGGTGTCGCAAACGGGTGAATTATCGCTAACCCGTTGCTGCAAAAGGCGCTTTTGAAACACATCCCCCTCCCTCTAGCGGGGAGGGGTGTGGGGATACCCTAAATCGACGGATTTTCAGCGAAAAACATTCGAACTTTGTCCAAGAGCCACCGCCAGGGCCACAAAAAAAGGCAGAAGTCAGAACGCAGAAGGTTCAATTCAGCAGGCCAACAGAGGTCTTTACAGAAGTCCACTCTTCGGAGAAAATAATTCCACGCGTCACCTTTAACTTCAGCGTTACACCAGCCCTTTATTTATCCATGAATACCTCCCAATCCCTCCTCGCCGTCACCGCCTTCATGACGGTATCGGCCCTCACCGTTTTTGCCGCTGACGCCACGCCCGCCGCGGCCCCGGCAGCCAAACCCGCCGCCATGGCCTCCATGCCGGGAATGATTATGTCCGACAAACCGCTTGAAATCGGCGCCACCGCGCCGGCCCTCAAGGGCACCAACCAGGACGGCAAGGTCATCGACCTCGCCGAGCTTTATAAAAAGGGTCCCGTGCTCGTCTATTTCTATCCGAAGGCCGGCACGCCGGGCTGCACGCTGGAGGCTTGTGCCTTGCGCGATGCGACGCCGGACTTCACCGCCACGAACCTCACCATCATCGGCGTGAGCCATGACACGGTCGAGGCGCAGAAGAAATTTGCCACCGAGCAAAAGCTGCCGTTCAGCCTGCTGGCCGATCCGAAGGGCGAGATTTACATGGCTTTCGGAGTTCCTGGCACCACGCGCCAGTCCTACCTGGTGCAAAACGGCAAGATCGTGTGGCGCCAATTGGCCGCTTCCACGGATAAGCAGGCCGACGATGTGAAAAAGGCCCTGGCTGACCTCAAGATCACGACGGGGCCGGCAGCCGCGCCCGCCAAGCCGTAGGCTGGGGCCAGGGGAGGAAGTTGGCCGATTGCAGTAGGAAGCTGGAATTTGGGGGTGCTAAACATACTCCCATTTCTGAACGCACCCCTTTGCATGTCCCGCCTTCCCCGCTCCGGCCCGGTTTCTAACTTTGTTATAAAAGGTTTGCCAGGGGGTGCCGCTACAAGGTACGCCTTAGGCGTGTCTGCCCCATTGCCACCGCACACCCGACGCCCCCGGCCGGCGTTGGCGCGCGCCCTATTACGGCCCGCTGTGGAATAAGCCGTGCCCGGCCTGCTCAAATGATTGGAAACCTCTCACTGGATTTCCAAAAACTGGTGGACGAGCACTACTCCAGTCTCTACCGATTTGCGTACAGCCTCGCCGGCAACGAGCACGAAGCCAGCGACCTCACCCAACACACATTTTTCATCTATGCCAACAAGGGCTCCAGCCTGCGGGACACGACCAAGGTCAAATCGTGGCTCTTCACCACGCTGTACCGCGAATTCCTGCGGCAGCGCCGTTCCGCCCAGCGCACGCAGCCGCAAGACGAGGAAACCCTCGAGCTTTCGGCCCCGGTGGTCAATTCCGACGTAATGGCCACGGTGGATGGCGCCAGTGCCGTCGCCGCCCTTGAACAATTGGAGGAGTCCTACCGCGCCCCGATTGCCTTGTTTTACCTGCAGGATTTGTCTTATAAAGAAATAGCCGATGTGCTCGAAGTGCCCATTGGCACGGTGATGTCCCGCCTCTCGCGCGGCAAAGCCCAGCTGAAAAAAATCCTCCTCGAACACCCCCGCACCGCCTAAACCCCCCACCCTTTTTTGCGATTCACACCATGACACCCGAGGAAGCCAAACTCATCCTCTCCGCCCGGCGGTCCGACCAGATCGACCCGGCGGATGCGCCCGCGCAGGAGGCGTTGCAGTTGGTGGCGGCCATGCCGGAGCTGGCCGCGTGGTGGCAGGCGGAGCAGGCCTTTGACCGCGCGTTTGCCCGCAAACTAGCGTCCATCGCTCCGCCGCGGGAACTGCACAGCGCCATCCTGCGCGGGGGCGCCACCATTTTTGCGGCCCGCAACCTCATCAGTGAAACGACTGACGCGGACACCTCCGACGCGGCGGGCGAAGGCGCGGCCGACGGCAGGGAGAAAGTTGTCCCCTTTTACGATGCCAACGGCAACGGCCTGGGCGAAGTGGCGGGCACGCGGCCGAATCCGCATTGGTTCCGCGTGGCGTTGCCGTGGTCGCTGGCGGCCTCGGTGGCGCTCGCGCTGCTGGGCTTCTCGATGTTTTTCAAAGCGCAGAAGCTCGAGGCCGATGCGCCGGATGATTTGGCGGGTTTTACCCAGTACGCGACGAAGATGGAGGAAGGACACACGTTTCCCTTCAATCACAGCACCAAGCTTGAGGAAATGGAATCCGACCTCGCCAAGAACCAGGCTCCCCATGCGGACAAATTGCCCGACCGCGCCGGTGTCACGGAGATTGACGGCTGGAGCGTGGTCGAATGGCAGCACCACCGGGCCACGGAAGTCCGCCTGCACGGCGACACCACCATTGACTTGTTCATTCTCGCTCGCGCGGACTTTCCGCGGGAGAAGGAACACGCCCAACCGGAAGTGAAGCTGTCGGGCAATTACGCCGTCACCATCTGGACCGAGGGCCCGAACATTTATATGCTGCTCACCGAGAATCCCGGGGCTAAACCCACGGGCGGAAACGCGGCGGCGAAGATGAATACTCCGGCCGACGCGAATGCCGCGGCGGTTCCGGCACCGGATACGCAAGGGACAGGGTCCAGCGCGGATTTGCCGCACCGCACGCCCCAGCCCGGCGCAACCGGCGCGGGGAACTAAGCGGGCATTCTGTGATACTGCGCGGGATTGTAAGGAGACTTTGCCTCGGTGAGCCCGCGCGATGCGCGTTGCCGTCTGGTTGGGCAACTGACCGATAAATTCCGCACGGCAGCCAGCACGCGAAAAAGCTGGCCATTAAGTGACTGTACATTCCATGGCGGATGGGTTCTCCCTTGCCGCCGCTGATCTGTAAAAGCCGGCACGGAAGTGCGGGAGCATTTGAGTACTCCCACACTCCGCGGGCCTGCGACTACTTGCCTTGCTTGTTCAGCACATCCAAGAGCGGCTTGGCGGCCTCGGGCATCTTGGCTTTGCCGGCGAAGATTTCTGTCGGGGTGATGGTCGGGCTGTCGTAGAATTTGCGATTGCCCACGTCGTCGACCGAAACCTGCGTGGCGGCCACGGCGGCGCCGGCATCGAGGCCGCTGGTCTGCTGGTAGAGAATCACGTCCACCTTGTTGTCCGTGGTGGTGTTCTGCGTGGACTGGTCACCGGCCGCGGCGCGGACGTTGCCACTCCAGACGAACTTGCTGTCCGTGAGCGTGTTCATGGCCTTGTCGGACATCAGGAACGCGATGGTGCGGGTGGTGCCGCCGCCGATTTGCGCGCCGATGCTCGCTCCACCGAGGGTGTAAAACGCCGGGGCGCTGAATTTGCCGTCGGCATTCTTTTTCATGCCGATGCCGGTGCCGGAGGTGCCGCCGATGATGACGGCGCCGGAGACGCGGGTGAGGATGATCACGCCCTTGGCCTGGCTCACGACCCAATTCGGGATGGCGGTTTTCGGATCGCTTTGCTGCACGGAATAGAAATTCGCGGCGTCGCTAATTTCCTTGTTCAAGGCGAGCTTGGGATCTTTCGCAGCGTCGTCGGCGGCGAAAAGGGAGGATGTGCCGAGCAGGAGCGCGACGAATCCGAGTTGGAGGAGGGGCTGACGATTGATTTTCGTTTTCATGAGTGAGTGTAATGGTTGGTCTAAAGGGATCGGCGTGGGGAGGTCCATGGGCCGGAAGGGCGGTGTTGCCGCTGCTATTTTTCCGCGTATTGCGGCGTGCGATAAAACTCGCGCGCCTTGGCGAGAAGTTGAGGCTCGGTCAGGTGCCGCTCGTCGATGACGACCGTGCCGACGATACGCTGGACCAGGTCGGCATGATGTTTCTTCAGCCAGGTGACGAATTGCTCCATCTCGCTGCTGGTGCCTTTGCCGGTGCCAAAGAGTAGAATCTGCCCGGTACCCGTCAAGGCGTGGGCAACCGGTTCAAAAAAGCTGTTGGGGTCGGGCTTTTCCTGGCCGCGCGAAAAGTCCTTCGCATTGTGCGCGTGGCGGAAATAGTCGGCGGGCTCGTGCGGCAAAATCTGCTGCGGCACCGCGCCGTGCATTTCCGAACGGAAAAGGCGGGCCTCGTGATGATTGATCACGACCAGCCAATGGGATTCCCCCTTTTCTGCCGCGGGGGCCGCCGCCTCGGATAGTTCGAGAAAATGACGCAATTCCAGGATCGCCTTGGTCTCGGCCACCTCCTTGGTGCGCGGCGGGTGCAAGACGAGGGTGTGGCCGTGGCGGGTCACTTTCAGATTGCCGTTCGGCTCCACGCTCGTCTGACCGAGTTCGCCCAACAGCAGGCGGACGTCGTGCCAATCGAGGTTGTGCGCCGCAGGATGGCGAAAGATCGCTTCATAGGTGCGCAAGGCGGCACCGGCGAGGTCCGGGGGTGGATTCATAAAGGGATGCGCAGCGGGGGCCTTAAATCCGCCCGAGCAAGAGCAAAACGACCAGAACCGCCAGCAACAGGCCGAGGCCGCCGCTTGGGTAATAGCTCCAGTTTCGGCTATGGGGCCAGACGGGCACCGTGCCGACCAGCATCATCACCACTAAAATGAGCAAAATGAGTCCTAACATGGAATTGCTTTCGTTGGGCGAATGAAATGGTCCCGCCATCGTGGCGAGGCTATTTCGACGCTGGCCAAGAAGATACACCACTATGGAAACCGCGCCTATGGGGACTAACCCTACAGCATATCACCCGCCGGCAAAAACGGGACGAAAGCCGGCTTCGGTGAGAATGCGTGCAACCGCCTCGCGCTGGTCGCCCTGGATTTCAATCCGCCCCTCCTTCACCGTGCCGCCCGTGCCGCAGGCGCGCTGCATTGTCTTGGCCAGTTGCTCCTTCTCAGGCGAACCGATGCCCACAAAGCCCTTCACCACGGTGACCGTCTTGCCGCCGCGCCCGGCCTTTTCGCGAATGATGTCCACGCGGCCGCGATTCTTGCGTTCCGGTTTGGCCGGCAGGGAGGCGGGCGAAGGCGCGCTCGCGGGACTTTTCGGGGGCGCGGGCGGCAGCCCCTGGTTCGACAGGCTGGCAAAGGGGTTCTGACCGATGCTTTCGCCGCCATCGGTGCGGATTCGGTCGGGCCCGCTCATGGGCCGTAAGGTTTGCGCAGCGAAAATAAAACCGCCAGCCTAAATCCAGCGGCTCACTTCACTGTGAGCGCCACTGGCACGCTGGTCACCGTGCCGGCGGGGTTGGTGACTTTGCAGGAGTATTTGCCGGCGTCGGTTTTGGCGAGCTTGAGGATGGTGAGCGAGGCCGTCTTCGAACCGGTGATTTTGCCGGCGGCGTCCTTGAGTGGCGTGGTGGATTTCAGCCACAGATACGTCAACGGCGCGGAGCCGGTCGCCACAATTTTGAATTTGGCCGAGGCTTTGGCTTTCGCGGTCACGGCCTTGGGCGGGGTGGTAATGGCCGGAGCGACGAGCACAGTGAAGGTGGCGGTGGAATTGCCCGCCTCATTGGTGACCTTGAGGGTGTAGCCGCCATCACGAGCGACGGACAAATTGCTCAAGGTCAAATTTGCCGAGGTGACGCCGGTAACATTCGCGCCGTTGACCAAGGGGACGCCCTTGTAGGACCATTGGTAAGTGAGGTTGCCATTCCCGGCCACATTGGCGGTGAGCACGGTGTTGGCGCCGGATTTGATTTTGACGATATTGGAGGTCAACGACACCACGGGGCTGACGACGACGAGGATTTGCGCGGTGGCATTGCCGGCCTCGTTGGTGGCCTTAAGCGTGTAATTGCCCGCGCGCGTGGCGGTCAAATTGGCCAGCGTCAAATTGGCCGAGGTCGCGCCGGAAACATTGGCGCCGTTCGTCACGGGCGTGCCGTTAAAAGTCCACTGATAAGTGAGATTGCCGATGCCGAGAATGCTGCCCGTGAGCGTGGTGTTCGCGCCCGCGACTACGGGGACAAGATTACCCGAAAAGGAAACGGTGGGGCTGACGATGACGTGGATGGTCGAGTTGGCTGAATTCAAGGCATTGTTGACGACCAACTTGTAATCGCCGCCCTGGTCGGAAGTGAGGTTGCTGAGCATGAGGGTGGAATTCTCGGCCCCCGTAATGGTGCCGTTGTTGGTGACCGGAGTGCCGTTAAAAAACCAGTGCGTGAGCACGGTGCCGTCGCCCACGATGTTCGCGCCCAACGTGAGATTGCCGCCGGCCAAGGCCGTGGTGTTGGCCGCAAGTCCGCTCACCTGCGCGGCCGCCACCGGCAACGTGGAGGAAAATTGCACCTCGTCCACAAAAACCCACAAATTGGAACGGGTGAGGTCGATATCCAACTCGTCGCCCGTCCAATTGCCGGTGAAATCCAAAAAAACGCGGGTGCCGTCAGCGATGGCGTCGGCCGGGACGGGGAAGTCCTCGCCGTTGATGGTGACATTGGCCGGCATGGAGATGCCGGCATAATCCGAGCGGTCGAAGCCGATGCGCACCCATTTGATGTTGGTCATGCTGTCGGCAAAATTAAACGTCAGCGAGGGGTCGTGGCTGTCCCAGCCCACCCACTCGAAGGCGTTACCGTTGCCGAGATCCGCAGTCCAATCCCCGGTTCCGATAAAGCCGTCGGTCAATTGGACACCCGTTTTATCGGTGTAATTGTAGCTGCCCGTGTCGCCCACTGTGGCAGTATAGTTGGACGCCATCACCATGGTAAAATTGGTGGGAATATCGGCCGTAATATTGGCGGCCTGGGCGGCCCCGGCCAGCAAACAAACCAGCACTCCGGCAATGTACTGCTTCATGGTAGGGAAAAATGCCCAAAAATGGTCCCGCGTTCAAGCTAGAACCACAACCCTCAGGGCTTATTCCCCCGGTCCGTTCCCTGGCAAAAATGCGAAGGCACGGTGGAGTCCTAAATTCACCCAAAACCTTGCGGCGGACTGGGGCGGCCCGACCTACCCCTGAAAGCGGTTAAAGTAGGGCGCGCTGCCCCCAGCGCGCCGTTTCAAATTTGGACATGGCTCAAGACACAGAAGCTTAACCCTCGCCATTTTCCAGTACTTTGAGGAGGTCCTTGGTGGTGAGCAGGTGCACAAATTTACGGATGGCGGGCGAGAGCACGCGGCCCTTGCGGTGGATGATGGCGAGCGGGCGCACGAGGCGCTTGCCCTTGATGTGCAGGCGGCACAGCAGTTTTTGGCGGACTTCCTGCAGGATGGTGGTCTCCGGCACGATGGCGATGCCGGCATCGACCTCGACGGCGCGCTTCACGGTTTCGATGTTGTCGAATTCCATGACCGGCGTGATATCGAATTTGAAGTCTTTAAAAATCTGGTCGGTGGCCTTGCGTGTGGGAATGTCCTGGTCGAAGCCGATGAATTTGAAGCCCGAGAGTTCCTCGATGCTGACCTCCTTGCGGGCGGCGAGCGTGTGGGTGGGACTGCAAATCACGACCAACTGGTCCTCCTGAAAGGGGATGATCTCGATATTGCGCGACTTGATGGGGAAAGCGACGAGCCCGAGGTCCACGGCATTGTGCGAGACGTCCTCGTACACCAGATTCGACCGGCGGTACTCGACGCGGACGTTGACGTTGGGAAAATCCTTGAGGAAGAGTTTGATGTAAGCGGGAAGCTCGTGGAGTCCGATGGAGTAAATCGTCGAGAGGTTGATGGTGCCGCTGACGACCTTGCGCATCTCCTGCAAATCATTCGAGAGCTTGTCGTACAGTTGCAGAAACTCCTTCGAGGTTTCGTAAATGCGCTGGCCCTCGCGGGTGAGGCGGAAATGCTTCTGGCCGCGGTCGACGATCAGCACATTGAAGTGCTTTTCCATCGCGCGCATCTGCTGGCTGACGGCGGACTGGGTGATGCCGTTGATCTTGGCGGCGCGGGAAAAACTCTGGCTTTCGACCAGGTCGGAGAAGATTTTGAAATTCTCGATGTGCATGGCGGTAAACTTTTTTTGACAGGATTAACAGAATTTACAGAATTGGGTCCGGCAGCCGGAACGAATCATCTCTTTTTTAATTCTGTCCATTCCTTCCCGTTCCCCTATCCTATAACGTTCTCTAATCGGCTTTCAATCCAGTTTTTAGCTGCGCTTATCCCATGGCCCTTTTGTCCTACGAGGAATTTTTAGGGAATCTCGGCCGCGTGCGCGCACGGGTGGCTGCGGCGTGCGCGGCGGCCGGCCGGCCGGCGGAGGCGGCGCGCATTTTGGCCGTGACGAAGACGCATCCGGTAGAGGCAGCCCTTTACGCCCAGCGGGCTGGCTTGCCCGGCGCGGGCGAAAACCGGGTGCAGGAGGCGCTGGAGAAAATCGCCGCCTGTCCGGATCCGGCGGTGCGGTGGGAACTCATCGGCCACCTGCAATCGAACAAGGCAGCCAAGGCCGCGGTCGTGTTTGCGCGCATTCAATCGGTGGATCGCGCCGATCTCGCCGAGAAGCTCGACCGCGCGGCGGCGGCGGCGAGACGCACGCTGCCGGTACTGTTGCAAATCAACGCGGGTGACGACCCGGCGAAATTTGGCGCAAATTGCGCGGACGCCCCGGCCCTGCTCGAAGCCGCCTTGCGGTGTGCCTCTTTGCGGGTCGAAGGGTTGATGACGATCGCGCCACTGGCCCCTGGAGACCCGACGGTGGCGGAGCGTTGCTTCGCGCGTCTGCAGGAAACGCGGGACCAACTCGCCGCCCAATTCAAAGTGCCGCTGCCGGAGTTATCCATGGGCATGTCGGACGACCTCGAGGCGGCCGTTCGCCAGGGCAGCACGTTGGTGCGGGTGGGCACGGCGCTGTTTGGGCACCGAGAATAAATATTCACCGCAGAGAGCGCGGAGTGCGCGGAGGAAGAGAATAGCTCCACAGATTACACCGATTTTCACCGATTATTTTCTTCAAATCTGTGTTAATCGGTGAAATCTGTGGATAAGATTGCCCTCCTTTCTCTTTTGCCTTCGCGTCCTGGCGCTTAAATGAACACCTCTGTAAATCGCTCGCCCGGCTTATGGGTGCCGACCTTGTATTTTGCGCAGGGGCTGCCGTTTGTCATCGTGACCAGCGTATCGTCGGTGGCGTTGCTGAAACTCGGTTGGACGGCCGCGGAGGTGGCGCTTTTCACCAGCGGCCTGAATTTGCCCTGGACGATCAAGCCGTTGTGGGGGCCGCTGCTGGAACGCTGGGGCACGCGGCGCGGCTGGATTGTGGCGATGCAAGCCGTGGCGGCCCTGGCCCTCGCCGGCATTGCGTTCGTTTTGCCGCACAAGGACTGGCTGACGCTGACCCTCGGGCTGTTTCTCGGGCTCGGCTTCGCCTCGGCGACCCACGACATCGCCGCCGATGGCTTCTACATGCTCGCGCTGGGCAGCCGCACGCAGGCGGAGCTCACGGGCGTGCGCAATACGTTCTTCCGCATCGCCATGCTGGCGGGGAATGGCGGGCTCATCTGGCTGGCGGGCTGGGGTGAAAAGCAGTGGGGCTCGGCGACCGCGTGGCCGGCGGCCTTCGTGGCGGTGGCGGCGCTCATGCTTTGCATTAGTTTGTATCACTGGAGAATTTTGCCCAAACCGGCGGCGGATGCCCGCATTAACGCCCCGCGCGTCGAGGCCGGGGAGTTTGTGCGCATCTGGGCGAGCTTTGTGCAACGCCCCGGCTTCGCGCGGATGCTGGCGTTCATCTTTCTCTACCGCCTCGGCGAGAGCCAATTATTGAAAGGCAACCAGGCCTTCCTGCTCGATAAGCGCGCGGCGGGCGGGCTGGCGCTGGCGACGGATGAACTGGGCTACCTGTATGGCACGCTCGGCATTCTGGCGCTGTTGGCGGGCGGCTTGCTCGGCGGCAAGGCCATCGCACGCACGGGGCTGCGCCGCCAGCTTTGGCCCATGGCGCTGGCGATCAATCTGCCGCATTTCATCTACATTTGGCTTGCGCTCACGCAACCGACGAGCCACGCGTTAATCGGCGGCGGCATCGCGCTCGAGCAATTCGGTTATGGCTACGGGTTCGCGGCGTACATGGTTTACTTATTATATGTGGCGCGCGGGGCGCACCCGACCTCGCACTATGCGCTATGCTCCGGGGCCATGGCGCTGGGCGCGATGCTGGCAGGCGGAATTGCGGCGGCGGCGCTCACGGCCCTCGACAACAATTACCTGCATTTTTTCATCTGGGCGACGGTGACCGGTTTCATTGGCTTGGCGACCTTATGGAAGCTGCCGCTCGAGGCGGATTTTGGCCGACGCGATTAAGTTTAGACGGCCGCTTACAGTCTAAAACCGCAGGACAAATTTTTCCTCAATTGAAATTGGTCAAGGATCCATCTGAGCTGACTCAATCAATTCGAGCCTGGGTGGAAGGGCATCGGGCGCCAAGCGGGCCACGACCGGGTTACTACCCCGCGCAAGCAATGCGACTTGGTGGCTGGGAATGTCCAAGGTGCAAATCTGATCCTCACCCAATTGAAAGATTAAGATATCCCCAGGAAGATAAATTACGTCCGAAACCATCCAGGCTCCAAAAAGCGTTTCCCAGTTGAGCCAAAAATCTTCACCCGTTTGAAGATTGTGACCAAAGACGCCGTCGTTGGGCCACGAGCCCGTGGATATCTGCCAAGAATTCATTTTCCGATCCAATGTTAAGACATTTGTTTTCGGCAATTGATTGGGGAAAAGTGATAGGATTGGGCTGCCTGCGGCGAGATTGGCAAAGCGGCGCCAAACCAAGTAAGCGTCCTCCACTTCACCCTGCTCTCGTTCTCGAACGAAAACCAATTCGCAGAGGTCATCCAAATGCGGCACCAAATCTTCGCCGGAAATTATCTTTCGTGGCACCTGAGGGGCCGTCGCCGCATTATGGAAGAGAACTCCGAGTCGCACACGACTTTTCCCGTTAGCGGGAGGAATTTCCAATACCTGCGTTGCCGCAGAACTGCCGAGCGGCTGCTGCATAATCTTTAATTGGTCGGTTGAAAGATAAATTAGGGTCAAATTCTTGGGCAGGGACAAGGAAGTGGCCGGAACCATATGAAAGTCACGATACAAATGCGTGCCGCTAAAGCTCCAATAACCGCCAAAGAGTAATAAATACGAAACCGTCTGAACCAGAAAGGTTGCTCTTACCGCCACTTTCCAGTCGCGGCGGGCAAACTGCCAACAGGCCCAAGTAAAGGGCCACTCAACCACCAAGGTGATAAAATAACATAGAGCCGCCATGACCCAGAACCATCTCCAGGCGGAATAAAGATCCAGCCTATGCAGGTGTTCGCTGCAAAATCCAATGAAAAAAGCGCCGAGCATCGCCGAAACATAATTCGACGCTAGCATGATAAAAAACGCCCCGACCGGCCGGCGTTTGAACAAAAGGACCAATAATGCTGTCTCTACGATGGCCAGAAGAGTATTTCCGAACACCAAATGCAGCAAGGGCGCCCACATTAATGGGGTGCCGGCGTCAGCCGAAACTCGACCTAGCAGGCCAAACCACAATGCAACCGCCAACAGGCTTTGGCGCAAAAGGCCCTTTCCAATGCTCAGGCGAAAACGACCCATGGGAATCATTATCACAGGTAAGCGTTGACTTCGTCTCGTTCAGGAGCAAATCAAATTTCCTGTATTAAAAATTGGCTAATGCCTGACTCTATTCTTTTTCTCTTCAACGCTTCTGGATCTTGAGCTTTGGGATTGCTGCCTTCACTTGGACGCCTACGATGCCGAACCATCTCGTCATTTAAAACACACCATGCAGCCCTTGCCCGAGCAAAACCCCACGGATTCATCCGCCGCGCCCGCGGCGCTCTCGGATAAAAAGGCGACCGTGCTGGGCTTGCGGCGCTTGTTCAATGCCTTCTTTTACTCGATGGAGGGGCTGGGCTCGTCGTGGAAGCATGAGCAGGCGTTTCGGCAGGAGATGATGCTGGCCCTCGTGCTCATCCCCGTCGCGCTGGCGCTGCCGGTGGACTATGTGGGCAAGGCGCTCATGGTTTCGAGCGTGCTGCTGGTGCTCATCGTGGAGTTGTTGAATTCGGCCATCGAGTGGTGCGTGGACCTGGCCGCGAACCAGCAGCGTCATCCCTTCGCGAAGCGGGCGAAGGACATGGGCAGCGCGGCGGTGTTTTTGAGCCTGACGAATTGCCTGTGCACCTGGGTGCTCGTACTGATGCATTCGTTTTGAGGCGGGAATGGAGATGAGACCGATCCGGGTTTGGAGTTGCGTTTAATCCTCCACGCGGCTGAATGGCGGGATGACCACCAGCGCCGACGGCCTCACCCCCACCCTCACCGGCAGCGCCCCGACCCCGAGCATCGACGCCGGCCTCGCCAAGACCCTTCACTTGCAGGAAGTAGATGTCCGCCGCCAGCAGTTGGAAACGCAATTGCGGCTGGCGCCCACGGAACTCGCATCGTTGCAGCGCAAAATCGACGGGGAAAAGGCCGCCTACGAAGTCCGCCACCGCGCGTATCAAGATTTGGAAGTGCAGCGCAAGGACGTCGACAACCGGCTGAAGTCCGCCGAGGCCACAGTGTTGAAATACAAGACGCAGCAGGCGGAAATCCGCAAGAACGACGAATACCAGGCGCTCGGCCACCAGATTGAAACCGCCGAGGGCGAAGTCAATTCGCTGGAGACGCTGGAGATTGAGCAGATGTTGAAAATCGACGAGGCCAAGAAGGCCTTGCAGACCGCCGAGGCGGAATTGAAACAGCGCCTGACCAATCTCGACGGGGAAATCGCGCTGGTGCGCCGGCGCGAAACGCAAACCCGCACGGAGCTCGACACGTTGGGCAACGCGGTGGAAACCGCCGCTGCGGCGGTGCCGCCGTTGTGGATGCGGCATTACGAAAACGCGAAAACCCGCGTCAAACGCGCGCCGTACCTGGCGGCAATGGACGGACACAATTGCGGCGGCTGCCACCTGCGGGTGTCCAATGAAATCGCCGAAGCCGCGCGCCACGGCGGCAAACCCGTGCACTGCGACAATTGCGGCCGCATCGTGTATGTCCCGTAAGCGCGCGAATTTACTCCGCCGATGACTGACCTCTACGATCCGAATAAAAAAGTCTATCCCGCCGACGAGGGCCCTTTTAGCATCGTCGATTTGCTGGCCCGCGCCGTCGACCCCGAGTACCTGCACGACAATATCCCGCGCATTTCCGATTATCACCTGAAAATCGGCGAGCCGGTGCGCTTTCGCCTCGACCATGACTTGCAAGTGGTCCAGGGCGGCGCACGCCTCACCCCCGCACTGATTGAGGGCTTGGTGTTCCCCCTGCTGCGCCCGGAACACATCGCGAGCCTGCGCGAGAACCCGCTCAACGACATCGACGCCTCGTGGGAATTGCCGGGCGAGAAACATTATTTTCGCCTCAATGTTTTTCACGACCGCGACGGCATGGCCGCGGTAATCCGCCTGTTGCCGCCGTCCATTCCGCAGGTGGAGGAAGTCGGCTTCCCCAACGAGATGACGTGGACGAACATCGTGAACGCCCGGCAAGGCCTCGTGCTGGTGACGGGGGTGACCGGCAGCGGCAAGTCCACGACCATTGCGAGTCTGCTCAACCGCATCAACCGGACGCGGGCGGTGCGCATCGTCACGCTGGAGGACCCGATTGAATTTGTGTTCACGAACCAGCGGGCGCTTTTCTCCCAGCGCGAAATCGGGCGGCACGCAGCGAGTTTTGCCTCGGGGCTGCGCAGCGTGTTGCGCGAAAACCCCGACATCATTTATGTCGGCGAGGTGCGCGACCAGGAAACGGCGACCGAGGCGCTGACCGCCGCGGAAACGGGCCACCTCGTCTTGACCACCATGCACACGCGCGACGCGATGGGCGCGCTCACGCGCCTGGTGGACATGTTTCCGCCGGAACGTTTTCGCGAAATTTCAGTACAACTTTCGTTCAGCCTCACCTACGTGCTGGCGCAAAAGCTCGTCCCGCGCGCGGAAGGTTATGGACGGTGCGTGGCCATGGAAGTGCTGCGCAACAACACGGCCATCGCGAATCTCATCCGCCTTGGCAATTGGGCGCAGCTCTACGGCGCGATGGAAACACGCGTCAAAGACGGCATGTGCACGCTCGAACAGGCGTTGCTGGGCATGTACGAACAAGGGTTGATTTCCAAGGCGGACGCCATCAGCCACGCCAACGACGGCGCGATTGTGGACCGCATCGAGCACGCCAAGAGCACGGCGCGGCGATTGTAGTTTGGATCAAACGCCACTTTCCCACCGGGCCCAGAGTGAGAGCGGCAAGGGCCGGCTGCTGGCTTCGGCGGTGAGGGCGAGTTCGCCCCGGGTCACCCGGCCGCCCTGGCCGCGCATCATTTCCTCCAGCAAATTGCCGAGCATGAGTGCGGAAGCCTCCAGATTGTACATCGTCAAAAGGATAAAGCGGGGATTTTTCGACAGGGCTTGGCGGCACAGGCTGAGCAATTCCGGCAGCATAGCTTCGACTTTCCAAACTTCGCCAGCGGGGCCACGGCCAAAGGAAGGCGGGTCGAGCGAGATGGCATCGTAGCGCACCTCGCGGCGAATTTCGCGGCGGAGAAATTTAACGGCATCGTCGAGAATCCAGCGGACGGGGGCGCGTTCGAGGCCGGACAGGGTTTGATTATGGCGCGCCCAGGAGACGGCGGGCTTCGAGGCGTCCACATGCGTCACCGCGCAACCCGCCGCGGCGGCGACCAGCGACGCCGCCCCGGTGTAACCGAACAAGTTCAACATGCGCAAGGGTGTGGCACCCGCGGCGCAGGCGTGTGTGTGGATGAACTCCCAGTGCGGCGCCTGCTCGGGAAAAAGTCCGAGGTGCTTCGAGCCATCGGTCAAGCGCGCCTGCAAAGTGAGTTCGCGCCAGCGCATGGTCCACTCGCGCGGAGTGCCCCGGGTGAGGCGCCAGGGGCCTTCGTCTTCGTGGACGGCGGCGGCCTGGGCCCAGGCGGCCTGGTCGAGCGCGGGCTCCCACCAGGCCTTGGGCTCACTGCGGATAATGACATGCGCACCAAAACGCTCGAGCTTGCGGCGGTGGCCGGTGTCGAGCAGCGCGTAGTCGGGCCACCGGGCGGACAGCACGGGCAGCGGGGGAACCTCGGAGGACGCGGCGGGAGCAGCGGCGGGCTTCATGGCGGCCATGCTGGCGGACGGCGGGCCGGAGTGAAAACCTTTTTTCCAACTTTGCGCGCGCCGCCCAACGCGCGCACCTTAGACTGGACAAAGATTGAAAGGGAACTTACTTTTCCCAAGTTGGAGCGCTTCCCTCATGTCTTTGCCCAGTCCAAGCCCCAAGCGGCCTTTTTTCGTCTTCGCTCATATACCCAAATGCGGCGGCACGACCTTCATCAAGACGCTTAAGCGCAATTTTGGCGACAAGTTCTACCACGACCACGGGCTGTTGCAGAACTACTGTTATACGCTCGAGCAGACGCGGCTGATCGTCGCCCAGCAGAGCCATCTCGATTGCATCGCCTCGCACCGGTACAATTTCGATTTTCCCTTCACCGATCCGGACTGCCCACGCGAGATTAAGGCCTTTACGTTTGTGCGCGACCCGGTGGACCGCGCGATTTCGCATTATTTTTTCCACCGGCTGCATTCGCAAATTTCACTGAAGGAAATCGACCGGGACGTGGAGGATTATTTTAAAAGGTACGCCGAGGACAAGAAAATCCTCGTCACTTACAAAGACGGCCAGACGCTGATTCTCGGGGGCCGGGGCGGCCTGCCGCACATCCAGCAACTCGCGGCGGACGGCCATGTGATGGTGCTGCCTTTGCGGAGGTTCGACGACGCCATGATTGTGCTGGAAACGCGTTTCCCGAATTTTTTTCGCGATTGCTCCTATTCGCGTCTCAACCAATCCGAGCGGGACCAACCCGTGCCGGAACACGTGCGCGAATTGATCCGGCAATTCCAGCACAAGGACATGGAATTATGCCGCTGGGCGGAGGAGTCGCTGGACCGCGAACTCACGCAGCTTTTTCCCGAGGCGGAACGGCTGGCCGCGAAACGCGCGGATTTTCTGATGCGGTGCGAATTGCGGGCGGAAAAGGCGGGCTGGCGGCGGCGCTTGCTGAGCTTGCGGCTATGGTGGGGCCGGCGCCAGCAGACGTTCCAGCCCCCGGCCGCCTCGTTGCTCGAGGAGCAACTGCCGCTGGAATCCGGCGCCGCCAAGCCGAGTAAGGTTCCGTCGATCCGGAAGCGCAAGCGCCTGAAAAAGGGCGACCTCCCCGCCGCGCCTTCGGCGGGCGACGCTTCCCGGGTGCTGATTTACGCGCACATCCCGAAGTGCGGCGGCAAGACTTTCAATTCCGTGCTGCGCCGCAATTTTGGCGAAACGTATTACCGCGAAGAGGCGCTCTACTCAGGCTACAAATACACGAAGGAGGAAATTGTCGGCATCCTGCAAACCCGGTATACGCTGCACGCGTTGAGTTCGCACCGGCTGACATTTGACCTGCCATGGGCCAACAGTCCGCGGCCCATTCTCGGTCTGACCTTTGTGCGGGAGCCCATCGAACGCGCGCTGTCCTCCTATTATTACCTGCGGCGCCACCCCGGAATCGCGTCGCCCGCCAAGTCCCAATCCCCCGAAGAAGTGCTGCGGGAAAAACTGCCGCGGCTGGAGAATTTTCAGGCCTTTTTCCTGGGGCGCGGTAAACCGAACCCGGACTTCGTCGCGAAGCTGGTGGAGTTGGGCTGGGCGCATGTGTTCCCGAGCGATCGGTATGAAGAAGCCATGCTCGTGCTGGAACGCGCCTACCCGCTGGATTTTCGCGATTGCAGTTACAAGATCCAAAACCAAAGCCCGCGCGACGAAGTCGAAATCAGCCGGGAATTGCGGGCGAAATTTGAGGCCGCCACGCGCCTCGATGCGGAAATTGTGGCGCTGTCGAACCACCATCTCGATTCGCTACTCACCAAATATTTCCCCACGCCCGCCGCCCTGGAAACAGCGCGGGCAGAATTGCGCCAACGCAATGCCATCCGCGCCTCCGGCGCGCCCGAAAACCGTGTGTTGTCGGCGTCCTGAGGGCCGCCGGCCCGGCCAATCCTGTTGACAATCCGGCGGAGCGGGCGGCATCTTTTGCTTTTCGATTACATGCGCACCAACTCGTTTAACCGCCAGTTGTCCTCCGCCCTGGCGCAGGAAGTGTCGACTATCCTCCGCCAGGCCGGATTCGCAGAAGTGAAGGAGGCCGACGTGCTGCACGCAGGCGAAGTATTTGCCCGGGTGGAACAAACCATCACCGGCCGGGTCGCGGGGCATCTGGAGGATTATCTCGGCATGTTTCTGGCCACGCGCGCAGTCTGCGCCGCCCGGGGCCGGGAGTCGGCGCACTTGGTGGAAATCGGGACGCTCTTTGGCGGCAGCGCGGCGCTGCTGTGGCTGGCGGCGAAAGAATCGGGGGCGAAATTTTCCCTCACGGCAATTGATCCGCTCGACGGCTATTACCGGCACAGCCAATCCGGCCCGTCGTCGCCGGTGGACATCATCACGGGACTGGATATTTCAGCGGCGAGGGTGCGGGCCAACCTGGCCGCGTGCGGTGTGCCGGAGGACGGCGTGAAACTGGTGTGCGCGCTCAGCACCGACCCGGCGGCCGTCGCGGCGGCCGCGGCCCAGCCGATTGACATGCTGTTTATTGACGGCGACCATTCACTAGCGGGCCTGGAGGCGGATTACGCGAATTATCTCCCCTTGATGCGCGCGGGCGGGTTTGTGGTGATTGACAATTTTTCCGATCTGGCGTGGCCCGACGTCACGCGTGCGACCTTGCGCTGGCCGGAGTTTCCCCATGTGCTCCAGCCGGTCGCGTTGCTGCGGAGCGCGTTGTTGTGCCGGTATCAACCCGGCCCGGCGCAATCCTCCCCGGCGGTTTCCGCCTACGCCCGGCTGACCGAACGGGCGCTCGACAACGCCGTGCGCCACGGCCACCGGTCGCTCGATCAAAATCCGCTGCGCCTCGCCGGGATGATCAAACAGCAACTCGAAGGCCTGGACGATTTTCGCGCCCGCGCCGCCGTCATTTCCAAATTGCGCGACGCCCCCGTGGCCGCCGACGCGACGCCCCCGTGGGATGCAAAAATACCCGCGTTGATCGCGCAGGCGGATGACGTGCTGGCCCGTCTCGGCCTGAGCCGGCAAGGCGAGCTTCCCGCGGAATGGTTGCGCCCGGCGGAGTTGCGCCCGGAAGAATGTGCCTCGCTCGCGGGTGAATTGGCCAAAATTTCGTCCCAATTGCGGCAGGCCATCGCCCGCGCCTTCAGCCAGCTCGCCCACCAGTCGCGCCTGCTCGCCCTGGATTATCGGCGCGTGCAGCGGCGTCATCAACGCTTGCAGCAACGCTTCAATGTGTTGCAGGCCAAGTTCGATTCCGTGGTGAAAACCCGCGCCTACCGCGTGGGCCGCGGCCTGCACCTGGTGCCCGACGTGGTAAAATCAACACCTGCCCCCGCTCCCCGCGCATGAATGCCACCCTCGTCCCTCCGCCGGCGCTTGATTTTGAAGCGGCGTTGGCCGCTGCAAAAAAAGGCTACCCGCTGGGGGCCGATATCTTTTTGCCCACGCGTGAAAAGCATTCCGACGAAGAACGCTATCGGGGATTGCTCAAATCGCGCGACTGTCTGGAACGCCGCTACCCGCTGGTTTACCGGCCCCGCCTGGAAAAGCTGCGCGAATGGTGCTCCGTGGCGCGCACGTGTGTCATCATTGGCAATGGCCCGTCCCTCAAACACATCGAGTTGGACACGCTCCAGCATGTGCCGACATTTGCGGCCAACGGCATCTACCTCGCCTACCCCGGCACCCGTTTTCGGCCCACGTTTCACGTCGTCGAGGACCACCTAGTCGCGGAAGACCGCGCGGAGGATTTGAACCGGCTGGGCGATTCGATCAAATTATTCCCGACCTATCTTGCGTATTGCCTGGAGGACGACGGGAACACAATTTTTTACCGGCACCTGCCGCGGCCCAACGCGAAGGAGGACCGTTTCGACTTTTCCCCGAACGCCGCCGAGCAGACGTACACCGGCTGCACCGTCACGTTTTCCAATCTGCAACTGGCCTATTATCTCGGTTTTCGGCGCATCCTGCTCATCGGCCTGGACCACAATTACACCATCCCGAAGGACGTGCAAATCAGCGCGGACTACAAGACGGGCGTGCTCGACATGAAGTCGGACGATCCGAACCATTTTAACAAAGACTACTTTGGCAAGGGCAAGCGCTGGCATGACCCGCAGGTGAATAAGATGGACGCGGCCTACGTCTGCGCGCGGGAATTTTTCAAACAACACGGCGTGGAGGTTTACAACTGCACGGTCGGCGGCAAGCTTGAGGTCTTTCCCCGGCGCCCGCTGGCGGAGTGTCTCGCGGAAATTCCCACCCACGAAACCGTGCAGCCCAAGGCGTGGCTGCATCGCCTCCAAACGGAGCACGCGCCGGCGCCCGAGCGGCTGGAAATCCTTTCGCTGGACTTGCGGGAGCGCCTGCCCGAGGAATTTGCGACCGTAGTCCGGCTGCGCGAAAATCGCTCCATCGGCTGGCATTACCTGCTGGATCTGACGTGGCTGCTGGCCCAGGTGCGCCGGAATATTCCGCGCGGCTCGCTCATTCTCGACGCCGGCGCCGGCAGCGGCTTGGCCCAATTTCTACTCTTGGACGCAGGCTACCGGGTCTTGTCCGTGGACATGGCGCCGCGCAGCTTTTCCAACCGCCTGCTCAAACAATTCGCCCACCGCGTTTTTCAAGTGGAGGCGGCGACCGCGCTGACCGAGCAATCGGCGGCCTACCTCGACCATTTGCAGAAAAACTACAATTTAAAGGAACCGCTGATCCTGCCGAAAGTGCCGCTCGCCGCGGCCTTCGCGCCGGGCGCCCAGTCGGGCCTTTTCGTGGTGCAAGGCGACTTGCTGGACTTATCCTGGCTCGAGGATCGGCGGGTGGATGGCGTAATTTCTTGTTCGGCCTTGGAACACAATGGCGCCGACGCCGTGCACGCCATTGTGGCTTCGCTGGCCGAGCGCACACGCCCCGGCGGCTGGCATTTCCACACCGTGGCCGCCGCGCGCGACGCGGACTTCTTCCACGAACCCTCGAAAGGCTGGGCTTACACCGCCGCCACCGCGAAGCGCCTCTGGAACCTGGCGGCCGACAGCCCGGACAATTACGCGGAGTATGATACGCTCATGCGTGCGTTGCGGGTCACGCCCAATTTCCTCGAACGGTCGCTCGCGACATTTTATTTTCAATCCGGCGCCAACGGCATGCCGTGGGGCCATTGGGATCCGCAGTACTTGCCGCTTGGCATCACGCGTCAAATTCGGTAACCCCACGCTGGCACCCATGGCATCCCGCCCGCAAAGTCGCCTGGGCGACGTTGGTTGGTTATTGCCCGCGGCCTGGCGTTCGCTGCCGTTGGCGCAAACGCTGCGGGGTCTCCGTCCCACCGCCGGGGCGCGCCCTCGGCTCTACTTGCTTGATCCCTCGTATGAGCAGGAGATCGGGCATTATGGCTCGGTGGCACGTCACTTGGCGGAAGCGTGCGCCGCCCGCTCCTGGCTTTTCGTGCATTTGACCGGACCGCAGGATCGTCCTCCCAATGGACCGCGGATTCCGTGGTTTCGCCGCGACGCCCGGCTGCCCATGCGGATCTACAGACCCGAACTGGGACCCAAGGTGCTGCATGGCATTCGCGGCGATACGCGCCGATCACTGCGCGTTTTCATCCGCGACCTCGGCGCCGCGCTGGCGTTGGACCGGTTGATTTTTCCGGAAGGCGAGGCTTATTTCTTTTTTTACACCGGGGATTTGCTCCATCCCTGGGCCTATCTGGAACGCGGCCCACTGGGACCGCGGCAGCACCTCGCGGTGTTTCAGTTCAATTTGCCGCCGCATTTTGAAAAGGCCACCCAGCAGAAGCGTTTCAGCCGCCACGCCAAACTGCTGGCCCAACGGCTGGAGGCGGGGAAGGGCGCGAATGCTACACGCGTGCGACTTTGCACCGACAGCCCCGCGCTAGGACGTTTATTGAAGCCCGCCCTGGGCTCCTCCCTGGCCTATGCCTGCCCGCCGCTGGTGGGGCCGGAAGATTTGGAAACGCTGCCCACGCCGGAGGAAATCGCCCGGCGGCCGCATCCGCTCGGTTATTTCGGCTATTTGAGCGAAAAACATGGCTGGCCGATTTTGCGTGAGTTACTGGAAGCCCAGGCCGGGCGGCAGTCGCGCTGGCTGCTGAAGATCAATCCGAAGCGACACCCGGAAGATGTGGCCGTCGCCCAACAGGCGGCCACCGCGGCGGGGGCGACATTGCAATTGGGATTTTTCCCGGAAGCCGAGTACCACGCCTCGCTCGACCGCTGCGCGAGCCTCCTCCTGCCCTACCGTCCGCAGCAATACGCTTTTCTCTCCTCGGGCAAATTGATCGACGCCCTGCGCCACGGCTGCCTGCCCATCGTGCCCGCCAATACCTGGCTGGCGGAGACCGTCCGGCAATTGGACTATGGGCTCGTGGTTGCGCCCCAGTATTGGGGCGCGGTGCCGGCGTGCCTGGCGGTGCTCGACCTGCCCGCGCTCTGGGCGCGCCGCCGGGCGGCGGTGCGTGAATTTCTCGGCCGCTTCACGGCGGCATGCTTGCTGGATTCGCTGGCCGCGCCGGTGGCGCGCGGCCCGTTCGAGGCCTCCGGCCACCCGTAGATGCAGGTTTCCTTTATCATACCGTCCTTTAATAAAGGACCCTTTATCGGCCAATGCCTGGACAGCATCGCCGCCCAGCGACTCGCGCCCGGCAGTTTTGAGGTGCGGGTCTATGACAATGAAAGTACCGACGCCACGGTCGAAATTTTGCGCGCGCATCCGTTGCGCCCTCACTGGGTGAGCGAGCGCGACGGCGGCCAGGCCGCGGCGGTCAACCGCGGTTTGCGGGAAGCGCGGGGAGAATTCATCGCCTGGATCAACGCCGACGATTTTTACCGGCCCGGTGCGCTGACCCCATTGCTGGCCGCCTTCTCCAATCCTGCCCGGCCCAGGGTCGTTTATGGGCGGGCTGACATCGTGGACGAGACCGGTCGCAACTTGGGGCCCTACCCGGTCGAGCCTTGGAATTTGGCGCGGCTGGCTGATTTTTGCTTCCTCTGCCAACCGGCGGTATTTTTCCGCCGCGACGTGGTGACAGAGGCCGGGCTGCTCGATGAAAGCCTGCATCTCGCGCTGGATTATGAATTCTGGCTGCGGCTGGGGCAGAAAGCCCCGTTTCAATTTCTTGACCAAACCCTCGCCGCCACCCGGGATTATGCGGAGACCAAGACCCGCCTGCGCCGGGTGGACGTGCAGCGTGAGTGCCTGCTGGTTTCCCACTGGCACACCGGTCGTTGGTCGCAAAAGTGGCTGCGCGGGCTGGCGAAGCACGAAGTGCGCGCAGCCCTGGGCGTACCGGAGGAGGCGGAGCACTGGCCCGCGCATCTGGCGGAGGTCTGCTGGTGGCGGCTCTGGCAACTTCGTCTGCACAGTCGTGAAGCCCGCGGCTGGACGGAAGCGGACCACGCCCAGGCCTTTTTGCGCGCAGCGCAGGGAAAAGATTAGACCGCCTTAAGTGAATTCACAAAATCCCTTTTGACCGATTTTTAGTTGCTGCAATTCCCCGCATTTTGGGCCAAAGCGAAGATTCGCCGCTTCACTCTCGCAAACTAAGCACCGAGCACTGGATCACTAAAACACTTTCCTCCCATGCGTATCGTCGCCCTGCTGCCCATGAAGGCGCATAGCGCCCGCGTCTCGGGCAAAAATTTCAAGCCGCTGGCCAGCTTTCCGCTCTATGAGTGGATTCTGCGGACGCTGACGGCCCTGCCGGAAATCGCCGAGGTCGTCATCAACACAGACGCCCGCGAACACCTGACGCAGGCGGGCCTGAAGGAGCAGCCGCGCGTGCGTCTGCGCGACCGCAAACCGGAGTTGTGCGGAGACTTTGTCAGCATGAACCTCGTGCTGGCGGATGACGTGGCCAACGTGCCCGCCGATGCTTATTTAATGACGCACGCCACCAACCCGCTGCTGAGCGCGGGGACGATTCGGCGGGCACTCGCGCAATTTTCCGCAGCCATCCAAGCTGGCACGGCGGACAGCCTATTTACTGTGAACCGCTTTCAAACCCGTTTTTATCTTACGGATGGCACCCCGGTGAACCATGACCCCAAGAACTTGCTGCGCACCCAGGACCTGCCGGCCTATCTGGAGGAAAACTCGAATCTTTACCTTTTTACCGCAAAAAGTTTTGCCATCACGAAAGCGCGCATCGGCCTCAAACCGCTGCTTTTTGAGACCCCGCGGCTGGAATCGGTGGATATTGACGATGCCGAAGGCTGGCAACTGGCGGACATCCTGGCCGCCGACTCTCTGCGCCGTAACGAGCCGCCGTGGAAGGTGTAAGCGGAGGGCCTGGTTGAGCGCTTGGCAAAGGAGCTGACGCAGTTGCGAAGGTGGAAAAGGGCTAAAATGGCCGGGGATTTGCCTCGCAAAGCCTTAGCTTACAAGATATTTAGATAACATCATGCTTAGATAATCTTTTCCCTGCTATTTTCTTCGGTTTCCGGGGTTTATAGGTCGCCTATAATATTTTCGTGAATATGAAATCAAACAAGCTACGCATCGCATTAATTTTGTTGGCTGGAGTCACGGTCACCGGACTCGGTTATTGGACTGGCTACCAACAGGGCCAGACGTCCGCCAAAGCTCAGGCCTTGGCCGCCAACACGCCCAAGAAGACCGGCACGGCCAACCGCTCCTCCAGCTTGTCGCTCGGTGGCAATTCCCAGGCCGGCCAAACGCTCGAGCAACTTTTGAACAGCACCGGCCGGCCGGATTTCAACGCCATCAACGATTGGGCGAAGAGTCTTTCCCTTGAGCAAACAGCGGCGGCCATGACTGAATTGCAGGCCATGCCGGCGGGCGCGGCCCGCGACAATATCTTGCGCTCCTTGGTCAATGAATGGGGCGCGAAGGACCCGAAGGGCCTGCTGGCGGCGACTGACACCATCACAGTGCCACGCCTGCGCGAAGGTGGCATAACGAATGCCTTGCGGACGCTGGCCGCCGATAATCCCAAGGATGCGCTGGACTGGATTAAACAGAGCGCCGCCGACACTTCGAGCGCTGATTTGGCGCGCCGTTACGCCGCCGCCATCGGCGGAGTCGCCAGCAACGACCCGGCAGGCGCCCTGGCGCTGGCGGGCAATTTGAGCGAGGCCACGCCGGCCGACCGCACCGCGAAAACGCGGGCCATGGAAAGCGTCGCCAACGCCATGGCGCAACAGGGCAAATATTCGGATGCCGTCGCCTTGTTTGCGCAGATGCCGGCCGGCCAATCCCAAACTGATGCGATGGCCCAGTTGGCCAACCGCTGGAGTCAGTCCGCACCGTTGGACGCCGCGGCCTGGGTCGGTTCCATCCAGGATCCGCGACTGCGCAGCAGCGTGGGTTCGGATTTGGTGAGCAACTGGGCGGCCTCGGATCCCGCCGCCGCCGCCCAATGGGCGGCGCAAATGGACACCCAGGCCGCCGCTGCCGCCGCGGCAGGCGGACCGGGAGGTGGCCGGGGCGGGGCGAACCAAAGCCAGACGCTGCTAGCCGACGCAGTCAGCACCTGGGCTCGCTACGATCTCAATGCGGCTGGCCAGTTCATCAATGATTTACCGGCTTCGGCGATGAAGAACAATGCCATCGCGTCGTTCGCCACCCAGGCCGCACGCGATGATCCGACCAGCGCGGTCAATTGGGTCAACACGATAACCAATCCGCGGGCCAAGGCGACAGCCACCCAACAAGTGGTGATGGAAGTGGCCCAACAGGATCCTCGCAGCGCCATGCAGATTTTGAACTCCAGCACCGTTCTCACCGACCAGCAAAAGCAGGATATGCTGACCACCATTCAAACCAATCGTCGCACCGCCCCAGCCCAAAATAATGGCGGCGGTGGTGGCGGAGGCGGTCGCGGCTTTGGTGGAGGTGGCGGCGGCGGTGGTGGCGGCGGCTTTGGCGGTGGTGGTGGTGGCGGTGGCGGCGGTCGCCCCGGTGGTGGGGGCTAGTTGTCCGCCATTTCTTAACTGAAGAAGGCAAGAATGTTGGAGGCTTAAAATTTCTTCGCGTTCTTCGCGCACTTCGTGGTGAATATGGCTTTCACCCGTGTCCCTCGTCTTTGACCTTTCCCATACCTCGCATTGCCGTGCGCAGACGGGCGTGCAGCGGGTGTGCCGGCAACTTTACGCGGCTCTGGCGGCCACCGGGGCGGCACCCCTACCGGTGGTGTTCGATCGATATGCAAATCGCTGGCGGGGGCCCGATTCCACGGAGCGGGCGCTGCTCTCGCCCAGAGTGGCGGACAAACCCGGTCAGCGCCGGGGCGAAACCTGGACCTTGGGCCAGCGAGTGCGGAGCTGGTTAAAACTCGGGGCGGAACCCGACTGGGCGGCCTGGCGCGGAACCACCTTGCTGGCGCCGGAGATTTTCACCCCGCGGGTATTTGGCGCTTACCGGCAATTGCGCACCCGGCTGGGCGGCGCGGCGGGAGCGATTTTTTACGATGCCGTGGTGTTGCGCCATCCCGAACTTTCTCCCGCCCATAGCGTGCAACGCTTTCCAGCGTACCTGCGCGAACTGGCGGAGTTTGATGGCATCGCGGCGATTTCGTGCGCCTCGCGCGACGAGTTGCTGGAGCATTTTGCGCGTTTGGGCCTCAGCGATCACCCGCCCGTGGTCGCGATTCCCCTCGGCGTGGAAATTCCGTCCACCGCACCCTACCCTCCTGCGCCACCGGCGGTCGATCCCCGCGGCCCGCTCGTGTTGTCCGTGGGCACCTTGGAAGGGCGTAAAAACCATCTCGCGCTCGTGGAAGCGGCGGAAACGTTGTGGCTGGAAGGCCGGCGGTTCCGGTTAAGCCTCGTCGGCTTGCACCGGCCCGAAACCGCCGGGCCCGCGTTGCGTCGAGCGGCGGAATTGCAGGCGGCGGGACGCCCGTTGGAACTGCCCGGACCGCTCCCCGACGCCGTCCTCGAAACGCACTTCGCCGAATGTCGCTTCACGGTGTATCCGTCCCTCTACGAAGGATTCGGGCTGCCGGTGGCGGAAAGTCTGGTGCGCGGACGCGTCTGTGTCTGCGGACCAGGCGGGGCATTGAAGGAAGTTGCCCAAGGCGGAGGTTGCCTGCAAGTGGACGAACCCAACCCCGCCCAACTGGCGGGAGCGATGCGGCGGTTACTGCAAGATGACATTTTCTTTACACATTTGGGAACCGAAGCAATGCAACGGCGGTTCCCCACCTGGACCGACTATGGCCGTCAAATTGCGTCGTGGCTGGAAACGCTGCGCCCGCGCTTGACGGCCATCCACCCCTAATGCCGGCCTTTTCTCTCTTGTCGCCGCCCCATCTTCAGCGTATGCCCTTGACCTTTATGCGCGTATTCAGCCCCCTGCCGAACTCCGTTCAGCGCCGCCGCGCGACCTCTTGGTGCCTGATGCTACTCGTGGTGACCGGGGCTGGAATAGGTGGAGCGCAGGCCCAACTCCTGCCCACGCAAGACCCGTTGCGCCCGTCGACCTCGCCGTTGCCTAACCCGTTGACGGATCCGACGGTGCCCTTTGGGCCCAAGACGGACCAGTTCACCAATCCTGCCGGCCCCGATGCCGGGCCAACCACGTCGGCGGAACCGGCGCCTGAATTTGAACCTTTGCCGGGGTTGCCCAATGCTTCGTTTGCGCCACCCAGCAACACCACGTTGGGCAATCCAGCCACCGATCCCGCGCTCCAGCCGCTCGTGGAGGAGTTTATGCCCGATCCCGGACAGCCTTTGCCCAAGAGCGAGGCGACCCTGGATCGCGTGCTCGCCGAGGCGGCGACCGAATCCACCGTCATGACCGAGCAGACCGAACGCGTGGCGGCGTCCGACGCCTCACGCTTTCGCAGTTGGATGCGCTACCTGCCTTCCGTCAACGCCAAGTACAATGTCGGTTTGTTCGACCAGATTCGCCAAAATGGCGATGCTGGAAATGATATCAAATTCGGTGGCGCATATACGGTCGAGGCCACGAAGCCCTTGTATTACTGGGGAGCACTCGAGGCCACGCGGCAATTGGCGTTTTTGCACGAAAAAATTGCGAAAAACGAAGCCATCGTGGCGTATGCGAAGCTCATCGTGCAAATTCGGGCGGAGTATTACCATCTCGTGGTGGAACGCGCCCAAATTGAATTGCTCACGCTGCAGGTGGAATCCGCCCAGCGCAAGGTGGACCGGGAAAAGGAAATGCTGGCCCACGGCAACAGCTCGCCCGTGACGGTGGCCAATCTCGATAACGCCCGCAAAGTCCTGGCCCTGAAACTCGCCATCGCCAACGGTTCGTTCAAAAATAACATCTACGCTTTCAAGGCCCTCTCCGGCGTCCAAAATTTCAACGAACGCGACGTGCCCGATTCCATTGCCCTGCCGAAAATCGACTATAAGGATTTGGCCGATGAGTTCGCGGCGTTCAAAAAGGATGGATTCGCCACTTCCGTCGCGGCGAAGACCGCGACCCTGCGCCACGAGGCGGTGGACCAGCAAGTGATCATCAACGACGCCGCCCAAAAGCCCAATTTCAACTTTGGCGCCGGCATCACGCAAGGCCCCGTGCAAAGCAACAGCAAGGGCAATACGGGCGTGGAATTCCAGACGATCATCTTCGTCGGCATCACCGGCTCGTGGAACCTCTTCGACAACTACCAGACCAGCGACAACAACCGCAAACTCCTCGCCCAAGGCCGCGGCATCGACGCCAAGCTGCTCGGCACGCGCGACCAGCTTTTCGGCGGCGCGGAGAACCAGTTGAGCAAGATTGAAACCGGGCTGCTGGCCATCGATTTGTACAAGGACCAGATTCTCACAGACCAGGAAAACTACAAAAAGGAACTGGCCCGCCACGAGATCGGCCAGGGCGATCAGGTGGACGTGAACTTTTTGCGGGACGCCATTTACCAGGCCAAATACACCATCCTCGAATACCAGGCCTCCGTCGCCGGCGCCTATTACTCCTTCCTGACCACGATTTTTCGGGACCCGAACCTGTCCAACGTCGATTCTTACAACCGCAATCCCTAATCATGAAACGTTCCACCTGGCTGTGGCTCCTCGGGTTGGCCCTCTGTGTCGGGCTCGCCTACTGGTACATTGGCAAACTCCTCATCCCCTCGTCGGCGGCGGCGCGGGTCGTGCGCGGCAATTTGATCCAGACGGTGTCCGGCACCGTGAGTGTCAGCGCGCAGGCGGAATCGACCATTCCGAGCCCGGACAACGGCTTCCTCAAGGAGAGCTTCATCAAGGAGGGCTCCGTGGTGGGCGCCGGCGATGTCATCGGCCGGCTCGACCCGGGCGACCTGCCCTTTCATAAAAACCAGGTGATGGCCAATATCACCCAGTACCAAACCCAGCTCGCGGGCAAGCTGCCGAGCGAAATCCACTACGAGGGCCTGAAAAAAGAACTGGCGGACGCCGACGCCCTGCGGGCCAATGCCTACTACCCCATTTTGGATTATGATCGGCTCTCGGCCAACACGCGGGAGGCGGAAATGACAGCCCACAACGACCGCCAGGACATGGAGACCAAGTTGCGCATCACCCAAATCGAAGCGGACAACACGGACGACTACGTCCGGCGCCTCACCATCCTCGCGCCGTACAACGGCACCATCACCGCGATCGGGGCCTATCCCGGCGACTTGCTTTCCAAGGGCCGCGCCGTGGCCAAAATCATCAGCACGGACCTCAAGGTCGTCGCCGAGGTCAATCAAGACGACATCGCCTCCGTTCATCCGGATGAAAAAGTGGAAGTGCGCTTTTTCGCCTATCCGAGCGAAACCGCCCACGGGAGCGTGAAAATGGTGCTGCCCACGACGGAAACCGCCTCGCAGCGTTTCGGGGTGATGCTGGATCTGGAAAACTTTAACGACAAGCTGGTCTCCGGCTTGACGGGCGAAGTGAGCTTTCTCGCGGGCGAGCATGACAACACCCTCATCATTCCCCGCCGGGCGCTCCTCGGCCAGAATGTCATCGTCGCCAACAACGGCCGCGTCGAGGTCCGCAAGGTCACGCCGGGCTACACGAGCTTGACGGAGGCGGAAATCCTCGACGGCTTGCAAGAAGGCGACTTGGTGCTGACGGAAAATCTCGATCTCTTCCGCGACGGCGAGCGCGTCAACATCACCTCCGTGGTCACGGATAAGAAAAAGCCGGCCCCCAAGGCGCCCTAGGCTTCCGCCAATCCATAATCCTCCCTTAATCCGCGGACTCTCCAGACCTCGGACTTGCGCATGGAAAACAACCTCTACATCGCCGTTCGTTTCCTGCTCGCCAAAAAGCGGGCGATGCTGATGAGCCTGTCCGGCATCATCTTTGGCATCGGGCTGTTTGTGGTGACCCAGGCGCAGACCTCCGGCTTTGAGCATTTCTTTATTCGCACCGTGCTGGGCACCGACGGCGCGCTGCGCGTGCAGGACCGCATCCAGGAAACCATCGCCTCGATGAAGGTGGTGAATCCCACGACCGGCGCGAAGTCGCGCGTGTCCATCTCCAAGGAGCGCAAGTATATCGAGGGCGTGGAATTCCCGAACAAGATTGGCAACGGGCTGATGCAGTTTGAAAACGTCTCGGGCGTTTCGCCGGTGCTGCGCGGCAATGGGCAGATCGACACCAATTTCCGCAAGCAGACGATTCAGATTTTCGGCATCAACCTGGACCAGCACCTGGCGGTTTCCGACCTCGCGAGCCAGATTGTTTTTGGCAGCCTGAGCGACTTCCGCGCCAACCCCAAGGGCGTGATGGTGGGCTCGATGCTGGCCGACCGCGTGAATATCACCGTGGGCGACCCGGTCATCCTCAGCCAGGGCGGGCGCAGCGAACGTTTTCGTGTTTCCGCCATTTTTGAGAGCGGCGTCGAGCACGTGGACAAGGAGCGCGTGATTGTGCACCTGCCCGAGGCGCGCGTGATTCTCGCCGAGCCCTTTAGCGTGACCTATTTGCAAGCAAACCTGCTCGACACCGACCGCGCGGTCGAGGACGCCGACCAGATGCAGGACGTGCTGGGCCACTCCGTTGAGCCCTGGCAGGAGCGCGAAAAAATCTGGCTGGACGTTTTCCACGCCTTGCGGGCGTCATCCGCGCTCACGGTCTCGACCATCATTTTAATTTCCGGCCTGGGGATGTTCAACACGCTCGCGATGATTGTCATGGAAAAGACCAAGGAAATCGCGATTCTCCGCTCGATGGGCTACACCCGGCAGGACATTGGCCAGATTTTTCTGATGCAGGGCGGCCTGGTGCTCCTCGCCGGGTCGATTTTCGGCTGCGCCTTCGGTGTCTTTGGCACGTGGCTGGTGGAGAATATTCCCTTGCGCATCCGCGGCATTTTCTCGACCGACCATTTTGTCGTGTACAAGTCGCCCTGGCACTATGTGGCGGCGGTGGCGGCGGCCTCGGTGGTCGTGATGATTGCGAGCTGGATTCCGTCCCGCCGGGCGGCCCGCTTGGAACCGGGCGACATCATCCGCGGTACCGCGGCGTAGCCGCCTCTTGGCCTTTCGCATTCTGTGCTCATGCCTGAGAACGACCATATCCTTCGCGCCACCAACATCCACCGGTATCTCGGCCAGGGGGAATACCGCGTGCACGTTTTGCGCGGCGTCAGCCTGGAGCTGAAGCGCGGCACCATCTATTCGGTGGCGGGTCCCTCCGGTTGCGGCAAGAGCACGCTGCTCTATTTGCTCGGCTTGCTGGACCGCCAGAATGACGGCGAAATCTGGATTGCCGACGAGCGCATGTCCGTGGCTTCCGATGCCGAACGCACCGCCGCGCGCAATCGCTTTATCGGATTCGTGTTTCAATTTCACTTTCTGCTGCCGGAGTTCACCACGGCGGAAAACGTCATGCTGCCGATGCGCAAACTCGGCAAACTCTCCAACAAGGAAATGCGCGACCGCGCCCATGAGCTCCTCGGTGAGGTCGGCCTGGGCAACAAAACCCACCGCCTGGCCACCCAGCTTTCCGGCGGCGAGCAGCAGCGCGTGGCCATCGCCCGCTCCCTGGCCAATGCCCCCGCCATCATTCTCGCCGACGAACCGACCGGCAACCTCGACGTTACCAATTCCAATCTCGTCTTCGATTTGCTCTGCAAGATCGCCCGCGAACGCGGCCAGACCGTGCTCATGGTGACCCACAATCCCGACCTCGCCAAACGGACCGACATCCTGCTGCGCATGCAGGACGGGCTGTTCATCAAATAGGGTGGCAAGCCAGAGAAGATTTTTTGCCAGAATTAACAGAATTTATGGAATTAAGTCAGACCGGCAGGATTTACCCATTCGCAGGGGAGATTCATACTGAAGACGTATTCATCGATTTCTTTCGGGTATCTGCGTAAATCTGTGTAATCTGCGGTTTCCTTTTTTCAATCCTGCCCCCATTCAGTAAATTCCGTTAATTCTGTCCAAACTTCTTTTTCTCATGCTCGTCCTGAATGAATTTGAATTGCGCGTGCTGGGCGCCCTGGTGGAAAAGCAGATTTCCACGCCGGATTATTATCCGCTGACGCTCAACGGGCTGACCAATGCCTGCAACCAAAAGAACAACCGCCAGCCGGTGGTCAGCTACACCGAGTCAGATGTGCAGCGCGCGCTCGAGAGCTTGCGGAACAAGCAACTCGCCTTCCTTTTCGACGGCGCCACGGCGCGGGTACCCAAATACGGCAACTTTTTCCAAAAGGCCCTCGCGTTGGAGCCGCCGGAAGTCGCGGTGCTGTGCGTGCTGATGTTGCGCGGGCCACAAACGCCGGGCGAATTGCGTTCGCGCACGGCCCACCTGCATAACTTCGAGAGCCTGCCTTTGGTCGAGGAAACGCTCCAACGCCTGTCCACGCGCGCCGAACCGCTGGTCTGCAAACTGCCGCGCCAGCCAGGCACGAAGGAAGCGCGTTTTGCCCATCTGCTCGGCGGCGAGATTAAAATCGAAGAGGGCGCGCCCGTGCCAGCCGCAGAAGCAACTGCACCCACCGGCCCGGCCGAACCCGCGCCAACGTCAAAACTAGAGGAAGAAGTGGCGGCCTTGCGCGAGGAATTGAACGCACTGAAGGCACAGTTCGCCGACCTTAAACAACAACTCGGGTAATTAGACGGCAACTTCGGAGTCACGCGTGGGCACCGTCACGCCGGTGCTCGCCGTGGCCTCGGTGTCGCGCGGAGAATAGTGGGAAGCCTGCATGTCGCCGGTGGCAACTTCGCGGGCGAAGGTGATCAAATGGTGCGCGACCAGCGCCACCTGGATGATGTGGTCGATTTTCCCCTTTTTGAGTTCCGTCCAAAACATCTTCCAGAATTCCGCGCGATAATCGGACTTGAGACCGACGCGGTAGATGAGGCGGGACATGATGCCGAGCGCGCGGCGCAGATTCTCGGGCGTGGCCTGCGCGGCGGGATTGGCCGGCTTCATGCGGTTGGGATAAGTCACCCGCGCCTGCGTGGCGTAGCGCCGGTAGAGGTTGACGGGGTCGTAGGCAAAGCGCACCACGCGGCGCCAGTCATTGACCACGTCTTCATAGGGCCGGAGAAACTCGACGTTGGAATCGCGGCCGATGCCGGAATTGAGGCGATTGGCCTTTTGCAGGCGGTCATAAAGGGCGGTCTTGGGCAGCGCGTACAGAATGTTCATCGTCAGAATCGGAATCTGCGATTCCTCAATGAAATCCATGATGGCCTGCGGGGTGTTCGGCGTGTCCGAGTCGAGCCCCATGATGATGCCGGCGGCGATTTCGATGCCGTGGCGGTTGAAGGTTTTGACGGCCTCAAGAATGGGGCTGCGGAGATTCTGTGTTTTCTTCATCGCCTTGAGGGCGCCGCTCTCGGGCGTCTCGATGCCGAAGAAAACCGTGGTGAAGTAGGCCTCGCGCATCATCTCCAGGATTTTCGGATGCTGCACCATGTTCAGCGTGGCCTCGCAAGTGAGGTAAACCTTATAGTCGCGCTTCTTCTGCCACTTGATGAGGTGGGGCAACAGGTCCTGCGCGGCCTTCGGGTTCGCGATAAAATTGTCGTCCACGAAATAAACGGTGGGCGCGCCGTTGTCCGCGAGTTGGTCCAGTTCCCCGATGATTTGGTCCGGGTCCTTGAGGCGCGGGTTGCGACCGTAAAGGCCGGGGATGTCGCAAAACTCGCAGGTGAACGGACAGCCGCTGGAAAACTGCACGCTACCCAGCAGGTACTGGCGGACATTGATGAGATGGTACGCGGGCGAGGGAAACTGCTCCATCGGCAGGCGCTCCACCGTGCGATAGATGACTTGCCGCTCCGGCCGCGTGACGGTTTTTTCGAGGTACGCGACGACGCGCTCGGTGGCATCGCCGACTTCACCGCAATGCAACACGTCGATATCCGGATAAAATTCGGGCGCGGCGGAAACCGAGGGTCCGCCGAGGAAAGTAATCTTGCCAGCGGCGTGGGCCTTGCGGTTGATTTCGAGGATTTGCTCCCGTTGGATGTGCATGCCGGAGATAAAGACGGCATCGCTCCAGGCAATCTCCTCGGCGGTGGCAGGCCGCATGTTCTCATCCACAAACGCGACTTCCCAGGTCTCCGGCATCAGCGCCGCAATGAGCAAAATGCCCTGCGGGGGCATGAACGCCTTCACATCGCCCACGAGCGGAAAGGCGTGGTTAAACGTGCCGAAGGCTTTGCTGTAACGCGGAAAGACGCAGAGTATGCGGCGGTGAACGCTGGATCGATACTTCATGCGCGGCGAGGGAACCTTCCACGGGATAGCAACGGGTCGCGCCGGGCGCGTCAACCTTTCAATCCTTGGGGTGAATACATACCGCCCGCCAGCCGGCGGGCCAGGGCCGCGGCGTGGGCGAAGCTTTTCCAGCCCGCGCGCCCCTGCCCCGCCAGCTCGAAGGCGGTGCCGTGGTCGGGGCTCGTGCGTATCCAGGGTAATCCCAAAGTAATGTTCACCGACTCCTCAAAATCGACCACCTTCAGCGGGGCGAGGCCCTGGTCGTGGTAAAGGGCCACCACGACATCAAACTCCCCGCGCGCCTGCCGCCAAAAAACGGTGTCGCCCGGCAGGCAGCGCGACAGCCCGGGATACTGGGGGCGCAGCCGGTCGAGCCACGGGTCAAGATGGTCGCGCTCTTCGGTGCCGAGCAAGCCTTCTTCGCCCGCGTGGGGATTCAGCCCGCACACCGCAATGCGCGGTTCTTTCGCGCCCAGCGCGAGGGCCAGCCAGGCAGCCTGAATGACGGCGCGGGAAAGCGCGGCCTCGGTGAGCGCGGCCGGCACTTCGGCCAATGGGATATGCCAGGTAACCAGCACGACGCGTAATTTTCCGCCCGCAAAAGCCATGGTCGGCTCGCCGCCCCAGCGCGCCGCAAAAAATTCGGTCTGGCCGGGAAAATTGAATCCCGCCTTTTTCATCCAGTTTTTTGCGACCGGTCCGGTGGCCGCGGAAAGATAGCGCCCTGCGCGGCAACCGGCCGCTGCTTTTTCGAGCGCGGCGAGGGCGATTTCGGCGCCCGCCACGGTGGGCTGGCCGGGCGTGGCCGCAAAATCCGCCGCCCCGACGGCTTCGCCGGGAATGCCTAGCGATTCAATCCACAGCCGCGGGCCGATCGGCACGATGCGAGATTTTTCCGCGGGGTTGGCCCGCAGCCAGGCCGCGATGATTTCCGGCCCGACCCCGGCGGGGTCGCCGCAGGTCAAGGCGAGCGGCAATTCTGGAGTCGTAGCAGGCATAGCCGAGGCAATTACTCCGTAGAGGCACCTGAATTTTTGGCCGAGACGAGGCCAACAGGATGCAAAAAGCCGCGTTTGCCGCCGGCGAAGAAAGCGAGAAATTTTGTGCCCGGCTCGGAGCGGGCCAAGCCACCCCTGAGAGCGGTGGCGGCATTCACGCGGGGCGAGCCACCCTGGTACACGACTTGATAAAGGCGTTTCAGTTCGGCAATGGTGGCGGCATCGTAACCGCGCCGGCGCAGGCCGACGAGATTAAGCCCGTGCAGTTCGTTGCGTTCGGCGGCCAGGGTGAACGGCGGAACATCCAAGCCGAGGCGGGCATTGCCGCTGACCATCACACCTTCGCCGATGCGCATGAATTGATGAAATACAGTGCCGCCGCTGAGAAAGCTGCCCTCGCCCACTTCGACGTGCCCGGCCAGCAGCGCGCAATTGCCCATGATGACGAGCGCGCCGACGTGGCAATCGTGGCCGACGTGGCTGTAGCCCATGAGCAAGGCATCCGCGCCGATTTCGGTAAACTCGCTGGCTTTGGTCGAGCGGTGAATTGTCACGCCCTCGCGCAAAACCGTGCGGTCGCCCACGCGCACGCCGCTGGGAATGGCGACGTCAAAGCGCAAATCCTGCGGGTCGCCGCCGACGACCGCGAAGCTATCCACCTTCACGCCTTGGCCCAAAATCACTCCCCGCCGCAAAATCGCGTGCGCGGCCAGCACGCAACCGGCCCCGACTTCCACGCCCTCCTCAATAATTGAGTAAGGCCCAACCGTGACCCCGGCGCCGAGCCGGGCCGCAGGATGAATGATGGCGGTGGGATGAATCATGCGGAGTGGCGCGTCAGCGCTTGGCCTTGGGCGGGCGTTCGTCCTCGAAGAGCTCCAATTGCCGCGCGCGCACCATGTCGTAAATTTTCAAGAGGCGGATCATCTGCAGCACGTCAGATTTCTGGTAGCTGTGGTTGACCTCGACGCGGCGGACGAGGTTGTCGAGGATGGTGGGAAACGTGAGGATGGCGTCCACGCCGTGGCCTTGCAACTGCGAGATGCACTCCGTGCGGTGCGGGTCGCTCGAAGGCAGGCCCGGCAGCACGAGCACGCGCATGAGGCCCTCTTTGCCGCCGTCGCCCGCCACGGCGGCTTCCTCGTACCCGCTGAAATACTCGCTGGCGGCCTCGACCACTTCCTTGCGCAAGAAATCGAGGATTTTTGAGCCGCTGCGCAACATCGACGGCGTGAGGCGCGACGTGTGCCAGCCCTTCACCGCCACGATGGCGCGGCGGATGAGCGGGAGGTCGCCTTCAAAAAGCTGAAAGCCCGGCCGTTTTTCGCCCGGCTGCCAGGAGGGATTTTGCACGAGCAAATCGATTTCCTCCTCGTCGCGCTTGTGGCGGGAGTGCACCTGGTACTTGTGCAACTGGCGCACGAGAAAGCCGTTCATCTCGAAGTACTCGCGCACCAAATTTTCGTCGAAGCCGGCCATGACAATAGAGTGGAGCGAAAGGTAAAGGGCTTAAACGGCGCCGGCTTCACGCCAGAGGTCGCGCACCCAATCCTCGGAAACGTTATCCACGGTCTCCGCCCGGCCGATGGCCTTTAGGGCGACGAACCGCAGCTTTCCGCCCCGGACTTTTTTATCCAGTTTCATGGCCTCCATGAGTTTTTCCACCTTGAGCGGTTTGGGCAGGCGCACCGGCAACTGGCAAAGTTCGACCAGCCGCTCGACCCGCGTGCGGTCGGCTTCGCCGAGCCAATGCAGGCGGCGGGACAGGCGCGCCGCGAGCACCAGCCCGAGCCCGACGGCCTGGCCGTGGCCGAAAGTCTTGCTGTAGCCGAGCACATTTTCCACGGCGTGCCCAAACGTGTGGCCCAGGTTCAGCAACGCCCGCCCGCCGCTCGGCTTGGTTTCACGTTCGTCGTCCCCCACGATGACGGCCTTGAGCGAGCAGCAATCGTTGATCACGGAAGGCAACTCGGGATGTTGGCCATGCCAGGGCGCGCCGCGTTCGAGCTGGCGAAAGAGATGCGCGTCCCCGAGCAGGCCGTATTTGATGATTTCGGCCATGCCGCAGGCAAATTGGTCGGCCTTCAGGGTGTCCAAAAACATCGTGTCCACAAACACCGCGCGCGGCTGCCAGAAGGCGCCGACGAGATTTTTGCCCGCCTTGAGATTGAGGCCAGTCTTGCCGCCGACGGAGCTGTCCACCATCGCGAGCAAAGAGGTGGGCACCTGATAATAATCCAACCCGCGCAGATAAGTGGCGGCGGCGAAACCCGCGAGGTCGCCCACCACTCCGCCGCCGACGGCAAAAACCACGCTGTGCCGGTCCAGCTTTTGCCGCGCCATCCAGTCGTAAATTTGTCCGAGCACGCGGAGAGACTTGTTGGCGTCGCTGCCCTTGAGTTCCAGCAGGAGCGGTTCGCCGCCGGTTACACGCTTGAGCAACTCCGGCTGCTTTTTGGCGACGAAGCCGTCCGCGATCACCGCGATGCGCCGGCCGTCATGCCGCAACTTGCCCGTCACCTCGCCAAAAACTTCCCATAAATCGGTGCCGATATAGATGGGATAGCTGCGCTCCGCCAGGTCAACTTGCAAAATCTCAGTCATTGGCCTGAATGCAGAATAGCTCGCCAGCCCGCGTTTGGAAAGCGTGAAAAGCGCGGCCGGCGCCTGCGTTCTTGACCCCGGCGGGGTGATGTGCGACAGTGCCCGATTGGCGGTGCGCCGCTTCCTATGTTGCTGGTCATAGACAACTTCGATTCCTTCACCTACAACCTCGTCCAGTACTTCGGGCAGCTCGGGGTGGAGCAGCGCATTTTCCGCAATAACGAGATTACGGCCGCCGAAGCGCTGGCCCTGAATCCCACTCGCGTGCTCCTTTCGCCGGGCCCGTGTTCGCCCAGCGAAGCCGGGGTCAGCCTCGACATCATCGGGGCGTTTGCCGGCAAAAAACCGCTGCTGGGCGTGTGCCTCGGGCACCAGGCCATCGGCCAGTATTTCGGCGGAAACGTCGTGCGAGCCGGACGGTTGATGCACGGCAAGACCTCGCCGATTTTGCATCAGGGCACGGGGTTGTTCGAAGGTTTGCCGAGCCCGCTGACGGGTGCACGGTACCATTCGCTGCTGGTCGAGCGCGCGAGCTGCCCGCCCTGCCTGGAAATCACCGCCGAGACCGCGGAGGGCGAAATCATGGGGCTGCGACACAAGGAATTCGCCGTGTACGGCGTGCAGTTTCACCCTGAATCTTTCGCCACGGAAAACGGGAAGAAAATCCTCGAGAACTTCCTCAAACTGTAGGCAGCGTGCTTATTTTGAATCTTCAATTTTGAATTTTAAATTCCGTTTACCATGAACTGTCCCAAATGCGGCCACGAGGACACCAAGGTGCTGGATACCCGCACCGGCCGCAACAACCGCTTTATCCGCCGCCGGCGCCAGTGCCTGGATTGCGAACACCGGTTCACCACGCTCGAGGAAATCGTGCGGGAGAATTTCTTCGTCATTAAAAAGGACGGCCGGCGCGAGGAGTTCGACCACGCCAAAATTCTTTCCAGCCTGCGCAAGGCGACCGAGAAACGGCCCATTGAGGCCGAACGCCTTGAGTTGCTCGTCTCGGAAGTGACCGAGGCCATCGAGCGCGAGTACGACGCCGAAGTCCCCAGCCGCGCCATCGGCGAGCAGATCATGGCCCGGCTCAAGCAGATCGACGAAATCGCCTACGTGCGCTTCGCCTGCGTATACAAGGATTTTAAGGACATCGGCGCGCTGGCGGAGGAAATCAAGGCCCTCAAGACGGCGCTGGAGTGATTTTATGAAAAACGGGGAAAAATCGCCGCAAGTTTCCGAACCGTGGACGCGCGCTCCCTTTTTCTGGCTGAAAACGATGGGGCTATTACTGATCGTATTTACCTATCTAATTCAATTTCCCCTACTGACGAGGGTCGTTCCACATATCGAGTCCATGTTTCAAGACTTTGGTTCGAAAATGCCTGCGATCACCAGTTGGTTAGTCGGCCTTAGCCATTGGTTTCGCTCTTCAATATTTTCGCTCGGAGCATTTCTGCTGCTCGCCGCCTTGGTCCACATCGGGCTTCTATTTACTCGGCAAAAATCCACCCGTATTGCCGCCGAAGTCTTCTTGGGCCTTTGGTGCCTATTCGTGGTCGCAGAGATTTCAGCATCGTTTTGGTCCGTGTATTTGATGAGTTCAGTCGTTTACGGCGTTCGTTGATGATTGTGAATACATTGCACTTGCGGTGAAGCGCTGGCTAATCTCCGATGCCGAGATGTCTGCTGAAGCCGAAACCTCGAACCAATTGCGCGCGCTCAACACCTTATTGAGCGTGGCGGTGGGCGCAGATGCCGGGGTGGCGCGCGAGGTGCAGGCGGCGATTGATTTCACGCTCGAAAATGCGGGGCCCGGCGGGCCGGATGCCGCGATGCTCGGTTACTCCGCCCAAGCCTTGCTGGGGTTGCTGCATCGCGAAGGGCCGCGGCCCGCCTTTATGCATCTCGACTTGCGCGAGCAGGCGTGGGAGCCGCTGTGGATTCGCCAACGCGTGCTCGCGGCACTGCGACCGCTGACCGGCTACGCCGAGGGTGTGTTGCTGACGACGGGCTTGCGCCGCCTGGCCTGCCCGCCCGGACGGCGGTGGACGGCGCGGGCGCGCGGCCGCTATAAGGCGGCCGTGGCTTATATTCAGGAGGCCGCCGCCGCCCACGCCTCCCCGAAGACCGTATTACATCTGTTGTTTCTTTAACTTTTGCGCATTCCTCAGAGAGCGAACATAGCGGCGGTCCTCGCCGGGACGAAGATTCTTCTTTGTTCCCTTGGTTTCCTTCTGTTAATTCTGTCTGCACCATGTCCGAGAAAACCATTTTTCAGCGCATCATCGACCGCGAAATTCCCAGCCAGTCCGTCTTTGAAGACGAGCTTTGCTACGCCTTCCGCGACATCAACCCGCAGGCGCCCACGCATATTTTAATCGTGCCGAAAAAGCCCATTCCGCGCCTGGCCGAGGCGAATTTAATGGAGCAATCGCTCCTGGGACACCTATTGCTCACGGCCGCGCGCATCGCCCGTAGTGAAAAAATCGAGCGCGGTTATCGCGTCGTCATCAACAATGGAGCCGACGGCGGTGAGACGGTGCCGCACCTGCACGTGCATTTGCTGGCGGGCCGCCCGCTGGGCTGGCCACCGGGGTGAGGAGGGCGGAGGAGAAGTTTTAAGAATTGCACCGCTGAGTACGCAGAGCGCGCAGAGTTAAGGAAGCATCGACAATCGATTTGAGGGGGGGTGCCACATTTTGAATTTTGAATCTTCCTTTTTGAATCATCCTTTTTGAATCTTTCAGTTCCCACCCGCGCAGGATTGACGCCGCCCGTTCTATATAAGATAACCCTTCGCGCATGAAGTCCTCCCGTTCCCGGTCCAAGGCCAAGCCCAAGTTCCGCCGCATCGTCCTCAAGCTCAGTGGCGAAGCGCTCCGCAATTACGCCAAGGGCGAACCGATTGACACGGAAATCCTGGCGCGGTTGTGCAAGCAGATTAAGCAAATCCATGCGCTGGGCGTGCAGGTGGGCATCGTCGTCGGCGGGGGCAACATCTTTCGCGGGCTCTCGGGCCGCCAGCGCGGCACCGACCGCGCCACCGGCGATTACATGGGCATGCTGGCCACCGTCATCAACGGCTTGGCGCTGATGGATTCCCTGGAGCGCATCGGCGTGCCGGTGCGGGTGATGACGGCCATCCCGATGGACAAGGTGGCCGAGCCCTACATCCTGCGCCGGGCCATCCGCCACCTCGAATGCCGCCGCGTCGTCATCTTCGTCGCCGGCACGGGCAACCCGTATTTTTCCACCGACACCACCGCCGCCCTCCGCGCCTCGGAGATCGGCGCCCAGATTTTGATGAAGGCCACGAAAGTCGACGGCGTGTACGACAAGGACCCGCACAAATTCCCCGACGCGAAAAAATACGCCACCCTCTCTTACCTCGATGCCCTGCGCCAGCGCCTGAACATCATGGACTCGACCGCCTTTTCCCTCTGCCTCGACAATAACATCCCCATCCTCGTGTTTGACCTCGACGCCCCGGACGGCATTCTCAAGGCCGTCCTCGGCCAGAGCAGCGGCACGCTGGTGAAATGACGAAAAGGATGAGGGATGAGGGATGAAAATAAAGCTCAGTGCTTACTCTTTCATCCATGATCTTCAGCTAATTTCCTCATTTCTATTCCTTGCTTTTCCTAACATCTCCCCCTTCCCATCCTTCGCCTTTTCAGCTTAATCCTTTCCATTTCCTCCTTCATCCTTCATCCTTTCCCCCATGGACCCCAAAAAAATCCTGTCTGACGCCCGCTCCGCCATGATGAAAGCGGTGGACTTCACCAACCACGAATTCGCCTCGCTGCACACCGGCAAGGCCACGCCGATGATGGTCGAGACGCTGCCGCTCGACGCCTATGGCAGCAGCATGCGCATCAAGGAAGTGGCCGCCATCACCACGCCGGATGCCCGCACCATCCAGATTCAGCCGTGGGACAAGGGCCTGTTGCGCGAAATCGAGAAAGCCATCCAGGTCGCCAAACTCGGCTTCAATCCCATCGTCCAAGGCGACCTCATCCGCGTGCCGGTGCCCGAGCTTTCGCGCGAGCGCCGCCAGGAACTCGCCAAGATGGCGCATTCCCACGCCGAGGAAGGCCGCATCCGCGTGCGCACGGCCCGCCGCGAAGCCAACGATGCCCTGAAAAAAGGCAAGTCCGCCGGCACGCTTTCCGAGGACGACCTCAAGCGCGGCGAAAAAGATGCCCAAACCGAGCACGACAAATACATCGGGGAAATCAACAAGCACCTCGCCGCCAAGGAAGCGGAGTTGATGAAGGTGTGATTTTCCAAGGCAACCGCAGATGGCGCAGATTTACGCGGATTTTTTACTGCGCTTGTCGTTATCCGCCATCTGCGTTAATCTGCGCCATCTGCGGTTCCTTCTTTCCTCCATGTCTCAGTCACCCGGACGCGTCCGCCGTGTAGTCCTGAAAATCGGCACCGGCATCCTTACCTCTGGCGTCGGGCAGTTGGACACGGCGAAAATCATGGCGCTGGGCCGGGAAGTCGCGGCGTTGCGCGCGGCCGGCCTGCAAGTATTGATCGTCAGCTCCGGCGCGGTCGGCCTCGGCATGGGCAAGCTCGGCCTCACCAAACGCCCGGGGAAATTGACCTCGGTGCAAAAGTGCGCAGCCGTGGGCCAGAGCATTTTGATCGACACCTGGCAGCGCGCCTTCAATCCGTTTCAACTCACCGTCGCGCAACTGCTCTTCACGCGTGACAATCTCGGGCCGCGCGGGCGGCACCTGGCGCTCAAGGATTTGTTCGAGGAAATCATCAGCGACGGGATCATTCCGGTCATCAACGAAAACGACTCAGTGAGCGTCGAGGAATTGAAATTTGGCGACAACGACACGCTCTCGGCGCTGGTCGCGAGCCTGATTGGCGCGGATTTGCTCATCCTGCTTTCCACTGCGCCGGGCTTGGTGGACCGCCAGGGCACGGGCAAAATCATCCCCGTCGTCGAGCGCATCACGCCCGAGATTGAAGCACTGGCGGGCGGGACGGAAAGCGCGACAGCGGTCGGCGGCATGATCAGCAAGCTTTCGGCGGCGAAAATCGCCACGCGCTCGGGTTGCGGGGTCATCATCGCCGCAGGCCACGACGCCGCCATCCTGCCCCGCCTGCTCGCGGGCGAGGCACCCTGCACCTTTTTTGTGCCGGAAAAAATTCCGCTTGAAATGCGCAAACGCTGGCTGGCGTGGTTTCAGCATCCCGCCGGGACAGTGCGCGTGGACGCCGGGGCCGAACGCGCGCTGCGCGACAAGGGCGGCAGTTTGCTGGCGAAAGGCGTCAGCAGTGTCGAAGGCGATTTTGCGGCGGGCGATGTCGTCGCCATCGTGGGCCCGACGGGCCAGGTGGTGGCGCGCGGCATCACCCAATTCAGCGCCGAAGAAGCCGCTGCGATCGCCGGCAAAACCAGCGCCGAAATTTCAAAAAAGTTTCCCGGCCGCAAAAAACTCGACCTCATCCATCGCGACTCGCTGGTGGTGCTGTGAGTCGGTTCGCCTGCCCGGCTTCAACCCCGCTCACCCCATCCAGCCGATCGGCTTTTTCTCCCCGGCAAATTCGGGCACCTCGCGCACCCGTTGTACCGCCACCTCCAAATCGCGTTTTAGTTTCTCGGGCAGTTTTCCAAGGTCGCCGCCCTGAAAATACACCAGCGTGCGCAAAGTTATCATCCAATTGGTGGTTTGGGGATGGAGCGCTTCGAGATGACCCAATGCCACCGGCAGACTGAGGCCCGCCTGCAACAAGGCACCGATATCCAGATAATCTTTGGCCTCCACGCGAACGTTTATGGTGCCAAGTTTCAGCGCCAGCAAATCCTCCGCCGACGCCACTTTGAGGCCGGTGTCGGGACACCGATCCGGCGGGTTGATCTGGCCAAAGCCAATGCCCCCAAAAAACGCGAGTTTTACGCGGCCCTCCGGCCCCGGCACCTCAAGCTCGAATGTATTTTCCTTGCTCTGCTGAATCGAACTTCCCTCTGTGCCCAAAAGCGGCATCTGCTCAATCAACCCGGCGGGCGTAAACGAACGCGCCGAAAAGAAATCAAAATCAACCGAGACTCGATGCCCTAGCCGCAGTGCCACCGCCGTCCCGCCATAGAGGACAAAATGCTCAGGCACCCGGGCCAGCAATGGCCATAGGCTCCTTTGGGGGGGCGGCAAGACGTCTAATTTCGGTTGCAACATAAGGCGAAGGCGGAACCTGACGCTGTGGCAACAGCGGGGTTGGGCGCAAGCCCAGACGCAAATGCCAATAATTCCATGACTCCGGAGTAAAATTACCCGCTTCGGCGCCACGCAAGGCCTGTTGAAAAACCGCTTCGCCATGACGTTCCTCCAGCAATTTCACCATTGCCGGAGTGCCCCGATCCATCACTCGCCGCACCAAATACATAAAATCCACCTCCGCAGGCGGCTTCCACCAGACCAGCGAACGGGCTATTTTTTGCAACTCCTCATCCATGGATCTATTCTAATGAAAAGGTTGGGAGTAATAAACCCTTTTTTGGCGGCAAAAAACCGCTCAGCCGCCGCCCAAAGCTGCGGGCCGGACGGCTTGACCCGTGTCCGGGTCAATATAAGGCAATCCTCGGGCTTTGCGCCAATTGAGAAAATTGGCGGCCAAGTCGCCCATTTCTTCGACCGCTTCGAGCTTGGCCCGCAAAGACAATTTGCTCCAACGGCGCAATTGCTCGCGCTCGGCCCCGGCGTAAGTGCACAGGCTCCAATCGATTTCCGCCGCTTGATTCGCAGGGGCGCTCATTTCTCCTCCAGTATGGCGATCTGCCGGAGTTTTTCAATGTCAATCAAGTCCTGGGGACGGCCTGCCAAAAGCTTCATTTCAATGAGGGCGGGAATCGCCACGAACCGTGCCACGGGATCTCCGCTTTGCTGCCCGCGCAACGCGCGCTCATATTCGAGATCAAAGTCAAAGGGCTCACGCATAAAAATGTCGAGCGGCGTTTCTCGATGCCGATCGCTCCACATTTTCAAGATGATCATGCCCTTGTCTCGAATCCACGACTCCCGTAAAGTGGCGTCGGCAAATTGTTCGCCCGTAATGGGTACCGACGGGCGATAGCCTATGCCAGCCAGCGCGACAAAGGCGCCCAGAATATCTGACCGGCACAGCCGAATCACCAGATCAATGTCCTTGGTGAAACGCAAATATCCATGAGCATTTACGGCCAGTCCGCCTACCACCAAGTAGCGAACATCGGCGGCATTCAGGGCCTTGGTCACTGCTTCAAAACTCGCCAGTTTCATCGGCGTCTATGGAAACCATATCGCCTGGGTCTGACAAGTACCTATCCCGATTTTTTTGTTATTCTCCTTTCCAACCCCACTCCGGTTCATTATTTAAAGGGGAGCGGCCCGGCGCGCCGACCGGAAATTTCACGCATGGAGTACCTGCACGCCTATTGGCGAATGCCTTATATCGAGACGCCCAAACCGGAAGTCGGCGGCGACAATCCGTTTGCGCGCTTGCCCTTGCTGGGGGACGACCGCGCGGCGCTCATCGTCTGGCGCGGCCCGGCCTGTTACCTGGTGCTCAACAAGTTTCCCTACAACGCGGGCCATTTGCTGGCCGTGCCCTATCGCGAAGTGGCCGAACTGGCGGACCTCGATGCCGCCGAGCGCATGGATTTGATGACCGCGCTCATCAAGGCCCAGGACATTCTCCACCGCGCGCTGGCACCCGACGCCTTCAATGTCGGCTTCAATTTCGGGCGTTCGGCGGGCGCGGGCATTCCGCGCCACTTGCACGGCCACATCGTACCCCGCTGGCATGGCGACGCCAACTTCATGCCCGTGCTCGCCAACACCAAAGTGCTGCCCATGGCTTTGGACACGATGTGGGAACGCCTCCGCCCCTTTGCCGAGTAAATCATCCCCCCAACCCCCCGCATGGAACCTCGTGTGCTCAAATTCCCCAGCCCGCGCCTGCTCAGCCAGTTGTATTGCAGCCGGGAAGCGAACCTCGCCAAAGTCGAGCAGGCCTTTAATGTCAAGTTGGTGACGCGCGAGGACTGGCTCCAAATCGACGGGGCCGAGCCGGATGTCGAGCACACGGCCCAGTTGTTTGAACTGCTTAATGCCGCGCGCGCCCAAGGCATGACCATTTCGCAGGTGGATTTTGACAACATGCTCGCGGCGGTGGGCCGCGGCGAGACCGCCCAGTTGCGCGAGTTGTTTGAAAACCCGCTGGTTCTGCGCATGAAGCGCGGCACCATCGTGCCCAAAACGCTCAACCAGCGCCGGTACCTGCAATTCATCCGCAAGCAGGACATCGTTTTTGGCATCGGCCCGGCCGGCACGGGCAAGACTTACCTCGCCGTCGCCGCCGCGCTCTCGGCCCTGCTCGACAACCAGGTCGAAAAAATCATCCTCACCCGCCCGGCCGTGGAAGCCGGCGAGGCCCTGGGCTTCCTGCCCGGCGATTTGCAGGAAAAAATCCTCCCCTACCTGCGCCCCTTGTACGACGCCATGAACGACATGATCGGCAAGGAGGACTGCGCGCGGCTGATTGAGAAAGGGGTGATTGAAATCGCGCCGCTGGCCTACATGCGCGGGCGCACGCTCTCCAATGCCTACATCATTTTGGACGAAGCCCAAAACACGACGCCCGAGCAGATGATGATGTTCCTCACCCGCCTGGGCGACCGCTCGCGCATCATCGTCACCGGCGACATCACGCAGGTGGACTTGCCACGCTCAAAATCCTCCGGCCTGAAGCAAGCCATCCAAGTGCTGCAAGGCGTCGCGGGCATCAAGTTCTTCTATTTCGAGTATTCGGACGTCGTCCGCCACCCGCTCGTCAGCGCCATCATCCGCGCGTATGAGGCGTTCCATTCGGAGTCGACGCGGTCGGATTAGGGCGGGAGCAACCTCAAGCAGGGATTACGCCATGCATCAAGATCAGGCAGACATCATGCCCTTCCGAAATTCAGCCTCCGGCATTTATCATTTATCATTTAACAATTAACAATTATCATTTCCAGCACCCCGCCCGCTTTTACTCCTCTACCCCAAAAAAGCAAATTTCTATCACTAGTATCAGTAATGTGGCCAACGCCCGGCTCATTACCACCAACACCATTCGCTACAACTCCAACAAAGGTCTTTCGCAACAGCGGACATTGACCTTTGACGCCGCGCTGCTTCAGCCGGGTGAAAATACCCTGACGCTCACGGTGCCGGGCGGCGACCTGCAAAGCGGCGTCGTGTGGGATTACCTCCGCTTGGTACTGAATCAAAATTTCAAACTCGACGGCACCCCATTGGCCTCCCCCGCCACGCGGGCGGCGGCGCGCAATCCGGCGAATTCAACCGCAGCTATGGACGCCCGCCCGCGCCTGGGATCACTCGAATAAAAAAAGCGCGGGCTAAAGCCCCTAGTTGGGCCCGCGCCTGGATTTTATAAGTAACTTTGAGTGAACAAGTTAAAAATTTTCCCTCAAAATCGTAAAATGAATTTTGGCGTTGGGAGCTTGTTCGTATTTATTAATGAATTTAATGTTGTTGTGAGTTTTTACATAAAATAACAATTCATTTTCTTCCTATGTCCACCGCAGAACTTGAGCAGAAGGCTACGACAAGTCGCAATTTATGGATCTTTTCCAAAAAAAGAGATGCAACACTACCGGCGGGCGGGAGGGCGAGAAATATAGCGAAGCGGAATGGACGCCCATAAGTTCCCAAGACTGCGAAGGGGGATATCTTCGCCTACGATTAGGTTGTTGAAGCGAAGCTTGAGGGCAGTACTTAGATTCGAAGGAGGGTCAGTTAGCCATCACTTCAAAGCTTTGTTTTTGGCGGATATCGCCGCTGGAGGCGCCGACCAGGACGTCGAATGCGCCCGGCTCGACCACGAAGGCGTGGGTTTTCTCGTCCCAAAACGCGAGCTTATTGCCCGGTAGCGCAAGCGTAACGGTGCGTTTTTCGCCGGGCTGAAGACTGATGCGCTGGAAGCCGCGCAGTTCCTTTTCCGGCACCTTCACGCTGCTTTTTTCCTGATGCACGTAGAGTTGCACGACTTCGTCGCCCGCAACTTTTCCGGTGTTGGTGACGTCAACGCTGACGTTGATCGTGTCGCTGGATTTAATCTGGTTGGCGGAGAGTTTCAGCCCGTCATATTGGAAAGTCGTATAGCTGAGGCCATGGCCGAAGGGGAACAGCGGCGCACCGTTCAGATACATGTAGGTGAAACCTTTCGTGATGTCGTATTCGGTGAGCAGCGGCACCTGTGCCTCTGAGGCATAAACGGTTGCCGGCAGGCGACCAGCGGGATTCACGTCGCCGAAGAGCACGTCGGCAATCGCGTGGCCGCCTTCCTCGCCGGGCCACCAGGCTTGGAGCATGGCTGGAACGTTATCCTTAATCCAGGGAACGGTGAGCGGGCCGGCACTCAGTTCAATGACGATGGTGTGCGGGTTGGCGGCGACTACAGCCTCGATCAAGGCTTCTTGACTGCCGGTGAGGCCGAGCGTGGTGCGGTCGCGGTTTTCCTGCTCGATGGTCCGGTTGGTTCCGACAAAGACGAGCGCGACATCGGCGCTGTGCGCGAGTTCAACGGCCGGGGCCAAATCCGTTGCGTCACCCCGGCCGGAGACAACACCGCCAGCGGCATAGACCACTTCGGTGCCCGGCGCAGCCCGATCCTTAAGCCCTTGGAGGGGAGTGATGGCGACGCTGTATTTGCCGTTATAGTTGTTGGTAATAATTTGGTCCGCGAGCGGGCCAAGAATGGCGATGCGTTTCAGTTTGGTCTTGTCGAGCGGGAGTACATTGTTGCGGTTTTGCAGCAGCACGATGGATTCTTGCGCGACCTTGAGCGCGACGGCGCGGTGCTCCGCACTGTCAATGACTGAGGGTGATATCTTGCTGTAAGGCCCAGAGTCAAATGGATCGAACTCGCCAAGCTTCATGCGCACGCGCAGTACGCGGGTCACGGCATCGTCAAGGCGCGCCATGGTGAGCTTGCCCGCATTGACGGCAAGGGGGATGTTGTCCTGAAATTCCTTGTCGGAAAAATCGCAACCGGCCATAAGCGATTGCGCGACGGCATCGGTAACAGTCAGCCCCGCAGCGCGGTCGGCAACCATCGTGCCCACGCCACCCAGATCGGAGACAACGAAGCCATCGTGTTGCCATGCGGTTTTGAGCACGTCAGTGAGGAGCCAGTGATTGATATTATTGTGTGTGCCGTTAATTGCGTTGTAACTGGCCATAACCGACTCGGCATGGCCTTCGATGATGGCTTCCTTGAAATGCGGCAGCCAATACTCGTTCAGCATGCGCTCGGACACGACGGCATTGAGACTTTTACGGCCGGTCTCGACATTATTGACGGCATAATGCTTCAACGTCGCAGCGATTTTAAGATGGAGCGGATCGTCACCTTGCAAACCCTGCACATAGGCGACCGCCATCCGGCCAGTTAGAAACGGATCTTCACCCCATGATTCATGGTTGCGGCCCCAGTAGGGATTGCGCTCAATGTTAATGACGGGCGCGCGGTAAATCAGCCCTTTGTGGTCGCCCGGGGCATTGGGATCGAGATGCCAGCCATTGTAGATTGCGCGCGCTTCGTCGGAGAGCACGCCGGAAATTTCTTTCACGAGCGTGGGGTTCCAGGTGGCTGCCATACCAATGCAAGAGGGGAAGAACGTCGTGGGAAGATTCCATTGCACGCCGTCGAGACACTGATTCCATTGGTCGGCGCGGAGATTGAAGCGCGTGAGGGTCGGGCCGACATGATTGAGCGCCACGGCTTTCTCCTCGAGGGTCATGCGCGAGACAAGATCTTTGACGCGATCCTCGATTGGGGCATGGACATCTAGGTAAAGCACGGGCACAGCGTCAGGTTGGGCCGTGGACTGCGCGCCAACGGTGGCGGAGAGGAACAGGGCCTGGAGCAGAATCAGAGAGCGGACGAGGTGCATGAGAATTTCTTCGGGGAAGGTTTTAAATCTTTGGCGAAGTGGTGATGGCAGTTTAACCCCCACCCATCCCCCACCCCTTGTATTCTCCTCCTCCAAAAAAAGCAACTTCCCATCAGTCAGTAATATCATTCATTCACACCCGCAGCCAGCAGCGGAACCCGCGGCCGCTGTAGTAGGAATCCGCGCCGTTGGGATAGATGAACACGCGGCCGAAGCGCCGGTCGCCAAAGAGCGCGCCGCCGAGTTTCCGGACTTCCGCTGGCGTTTTCAGCCAGCCCGACCGCTTCGTGTCGAACTCCCCGAGCTTTTGCAGCGCATGATATTGCTCCTCGTCGATCATCTCGACGCCATCATCCGCGCGTATGAGGCGTATCATTCGGAATCGACCAGGTCGGATTGAAACATCCATCCAATTCCATTCGAAGCGCAGTTCCTCGGCCTCTTCGCAAAAAACCCACGGTTAAGGATCAATCCACGTTTTGCATCGCGGCGAAGTCCCCCCACGTCGCCTGCGGGCTCGCCCCCTTAAGTAAGAATTCCATCCGCCCGCCCTTATCCGGCACGAATGCGTCCAGGGTGCCGTCATCCTTCGTCACGATTATACCGGGATTGTCATTCACCACCGCGCGCCCCACCACCAGAAACAGGCTGTAGCTGCCGTCCTCGTAGACCTCCTCGTACGTGCCCGCATTAACGATGTGCCACATTCGACGGGTTGCACCCGTGCCCCATTCGAAAGTGTAGGGAATATTCGCAAAATCAGCCTGGGTGACCGGGGTGATTTTATCCAGATTTCGTTGCACGGCAATTTCGAGACGTTTCGCCAGCTCTTCGTCGCTGGCGGGAGTAATGCGCCGCTCCGCTTGGATTTGGCTGGCTGGCAGCGGGAGGGCGTCTTTTGAGTCAACCTCCTTTGCGGCTTGAGCGGTCGTTGGAGTAAACGGAATCCCCTGATTACCCGCTGCGACGACCCGGTCAAAGTCATCGACGAATTGATCCAAACGATCCAGTTTGGCTTGGGATAATTCCCATTGTTTTTGCAAATCCCGCAATTGCGCCTCGACCGCAGCCGTGCGTTTTCCCTGTTTTGCTGCATCGTCCCTCGCCGCGCTTAGTTGGCATTCCAGTTGATACTCCCGATAGCCGGCATAACCGGAAAAAACCAAGGCCATCAGGCAGAGGCTCGCGAGGACTGGCTTCGATGGATTCATAGCTGCGTCTCCACGATTGGAATCGCTCAACCTGGCCTTGAATTAGCCCCCGCCCCTTA
>Ga0265320_10000038_pt1 | contig 135648 bp, 106 predicted proteins | sample 4827metaG_FD_202087 | JGI IMG/M metagenome (GOLD analysis project Ga0265320, IMG submission 202087) | Rhizosphere microbial communities from Carex aquatilis grown in University of Washington, Seatle, WA, United States - 4-8-27 metaG | ecosystem: Host-associated > Plants > Roots > Rhizosphere...
TGCTGTACCGGTGGCGGCGCCGCGATCTGCGAGGCGACCGACGCTGGAACGTGCCCGACGGGACGGCTGGTCTGCGGCACCGCTGCCGACTGCCCCGCGGGCGACATTTGCGCCGCAGCCGGAGGAGCGATGACCCTCAGTTGCCGCCCCGCCCCCGCCGAGGGCGGCGCGATGCCCGCTGAGGGCGGCACGATGCCCACGGAAGGTGGCACGATGACGCCGCCGATGGACGCGGCCAAAGGCGGTTGAAACGAGAGACCCTTACGGGCGCGCGCGTCGGTACGCCCGCCGTGCGCGCCCATTGGCCGCCTTTCAGCTCCCGTCATAGCCAGCGCAGGGCGCGCGCGGCCACCTCTTCGCCGATGGCGAGCGACGCGGTCGCCGCCGGGGAGGGCGCGTTGATGACGTGCACCATGCGCTCGCCTTCGGTAATCGCGAAGTCATCCACCAGCGAACCGTCTCGCGCGACTGCCTGCGCGCGGATACCGGCCCCTCCTGGAGCGAGATCCTCCGGCCGAACCTCCGGGACGAGCCTCGCGCAGGCGCGCGCAAAGGCGCTGCGGCTGAGCGACCGCGCTTGTTCGCGAAGGCCGTTCTGCCAGTGTCGGCGCGCCAGCCGCCAGAACCCTGGCCATCGCGCGATCTCCCACGCGTCTCGCGCGTCGAAGCTCGACCGGGCGTAGCCCTCCCGCTTGAGCGCGAGAACGGCGTTGGGCCCGGCTTCGATTCCGCCGCGAATCCGCCTCGTAAAGTGGACCCCGAGGAACGGGAACGCCGGGTCGGGCACGGGATAGATCAAATGCCGCACCAGGCTCGAGCGCTGGGGAGCGAGCATCCAATACTCACCGCGGAACGGGACGATGGCGACGTCGATCGCGAGACCCGCCATGCGGGCCACTCGATCGCTCTCGAGCCCCGCGCATGCCACGAGCACCCGCGCCTCGAGCGAGCCCGACGTCGACTCGATCACGACCCGCCCCCCGCGCTTCTGGATGCCGGTCACCCGTTCGCCCGTACGGATTTCGCCGCCCCGCCGCCTGACCTCGACGGCGTATTCGCGCACGACCCGCGCGTAGTCGACGATCCCGGTCTCGGGCACGAAGAGCGCCGCGACGCCGGCCGCGTGCGGCTCGCGCTCGTTCAATTGGGCTGGGGTCCACCGCGCGATCCCACCCAGCCCGTTTGCACGACCGCGCCGCTCGAGCTCGTCCAGCCGCGCCACTTCGTCACTGGCCGTCGCGACGACGACCTTGCCGCACCGCTCGTAGGGCACGTCGTGCTCTTCGCAGAACCTCTCGAGAAGCCTTCGCCCGCGCGCAGACATCGCCGCTTTGAGCGAGCCCGGCTTGTAGTAGAGACCGGCGTGGATGACCCCGCTGTTGTGCCCCGTCTGGTGGGCCCCGAGCTGGGCCTCCTTCTCGAGCACGACGAGCGCCGTACCCGGGCGAGCCGCCAGGAGAGCGAGCGCCGTGGCGAGGCCCACGATGCCCCCGCCAATCAACACTGCGTCTACCACTGCACCTTGCATTCGAATGACGGATTCGCCCTCGCCACGGTAACCTCTTCTCGGTCGCCCATGTCGGAAGAGCACAGCGCGTTTCGCACCGTTCCGCGAACCGGGGTGATTTACGTGACGACCGAGGCGCATCGGCACGGGTTTTCGCCCTCGGATCCGGAATGGTGCAACCTGGGTCAGGGCCAGCCCGAGACGGGCGCGCTGCCGGGGGCGCCGCCGCGGGTGAGCCACCTCGACGTCGCCATCGACGATCTGGAGTACGCGCCGGTGCAAGGCGTCTTGCAGCTGCGCGAGGCGGTCGCCTCCCTCTACAACACCCTCTACCGGCGCGGGATGCGCTCGCAGTACTCCGCGGAGAACGTGTGCATCTCGGGCGGGGGCCGCGCCGCGCTGACGCGGGCCGCCGCGAGCTTGGGGCACATCAATCTGGGGCACTTCTTGCCGGACTACACCGCGTACGAGGAGCTGCTCGACATCTTCAAGGCGTTCACAGCGATCCCGATCTTGCTGGAAGGCGACCGGGGCTATGCCTTCGGGGCCGACGAGCTCCGCCGCGAGATCCTCGGCCGCGGGCTCGGGGCGATCCTGATGAGCAACCCGTGCAACCCGACCGGGAAGCTCGTCGAAGGCGAGGAGCTGTCGCGTTGGGTAGCGACGGCCCGCACGCTCGACTGCGCCCTTTTGCTGGACGAGTTCTACTCCCACTACGTCTATCGCGCGCCACCCGGTCGCTTGCCCGTGGAGAGCGCTGCCCGCTACGTCGAGGACGTCGATGGCGATCCGGTGGTCATCTTCGACGGCCTGACGAAGAACTGGCGCTACCCAGGGTGGCGCGTGACCTGGGCGCTCGGGCCCAAAGAGGTCGTCGAGGCGCTCGCGAGTGCGGGATCATTCCTCGACGGTGGCGGCAGCCGACCGCTTCAGCGCGCGGCGGTCGCTTTGCTCGGCGAGGACCACGTCGTGGCCGAGACCAAAGCCATCCACGCCGCATTTCGCGCCAAGCGGGATTATCTCCTGTCGCACCTGGAGCGCCTCGGGGTCCGCGTCGATCGCCCGCCCGACGGGACGTTCTACGTCTGGGGCTGCGTGGAGCAGTTGCCGGCTCCCTTGAGCGACGGGATGGGCTTCTTTCGCGCCGCGCTCGAAGAAAAGGTGATTGTGGTGCCCGGGGAGTTCTTCGACGTGAACCCGGGCAAGCGCCGGCAAGGACGCGCGTCGCGCTTCAAGGGGTACGTGCGCTTCTCGTTCGGGCCACCGATGAGCGTTCTCGAGCGCGCGGTCGAGCGGATCGAGCGCCTTCTGTCCCGCGCGTAACTTCGGTCGCGCTCGTACGGTGAGGGCGGCCTCTTCGAGCATGCCTCACCGCTGCGCGCGACGCGACATCGTGAGGATGGCGCGGAACACGTCGGAGATAGCCTCGGCGTCGAGCTTCAGGTCTTGTGCCCACGTGCGGCGCGCACCGATGATTTCGGCCTCGCGCGTCGCGTCGAGCACGGGGGCGCCGAGCTTCGCTTTGGCTTGGGCTGCCCGCTCCGACAGCTGGGCGCGCTGCGCGAGAAGGCGCATGATCTCCCGGTCGAGGACGTCGATGTGCTCGCGGGCCTGCTTCAACTCGGGGGATCGGTTCCCCAAGTCCGGGATCGCGAAGCGCGTCGAATCGCCGGCGGGCGCTTCGCCAGCTTCTCCTGTGGCTTCTTGGGCATCGAGTGCACGATCGATCGACGACAGCGCCGAGACGAGTTGCTTGCGCGCGGCCGCCGCGAACGGATTGTCCCGCGCGATCGCCGCGAAGAGGTGTCCTGCGTCCGAGCGAACCGTCTCGATCGTGCGCGCGATCGCCTGGAAGCTCGGCGGGGCGAACGGAACCTCCATGCCGGCTCCGGCGTCGATCATCCCCTTGGCGACGAAGAACGTGAGCGCGTGCGTGTGCGCCATCACCCGGTCGTGGGCCTCGGGAGTTTGCTCGATGACTTCGCAGCCGATCCGCTCGTAGAACGCGCGCACGCGCGCGGCCGCATCGGGATGCGCCGTCGCGGGGCAAAGAACGACACGGAGCGGCCGCTCGGCGAGCGCGAGGCTGAGAGGGCCGAAAAGCGGGTGGGTTGCGCACCAAGGAATCGCGTCGCCGAGCGTCTGCGTCAGAATCGCCGCCGGTCGGACCTTCACGCTGCCGACGTCGAGCACCACCTGCGACGGTCGCAGGTGGGGGCGAAGAGCGACAATCGCGGACTCCATCCCTGGCACCGGCACCGCGATCACGACCAACGCGGCTTCCGAGGCGAGCTCGCCCAGCGAACCGGCCCGGTACTCAGCCGGCACGTCGGCGTCCGGGTCATATGCGCGGAGCGCGAGCCCGGCCTCGGTGACGAGCTGGCCGAGCGCTCGGCCGAAGCGCCCATAACCGAGGATGGCCACGATGTCGTCCCTGGTGGTTGCGACGGGCGCGCGCCCAGCGCCGCTGAGCAGAGGCTCTCGCCCGACGGGGGCAGCGATATCACCCGACATGCGCGCCAACTGTAGCGGTCACGCCCAAGATGCGCACGCGCCTCATCATGTGCTGTCATGGCTATCGTGGGCCGTTCTCGATTGCGCTCGCTTGCGACACGTCTGGCCGCGCGACGTCTCGTGGGGATAGGGATGATCGCGCGGGGGTCGTCGCAGGCCGAGGTGGCGCGGCGGCTTGAAGTGACCCGCGAGGCCGTCCGGCAGTGGGTCGACGCGTGGCGCTCGGGGGGACCGGCGGCGCTCGCCCCACGCCCGCGAGTAAGACACCCGCGCGTGGAGCTCACGCGCGTCGTCGCCGCCATCGAGCAGGCCCATCGCCGTTCGAACGGGCCGCTCACGACGCTGCGAGTCAGGCAGACGATCGAGCGCGCGTTCGGCGTGAGGTATTGCGCGTCGAGCGCGCGCGCGATCCTGCATCGGCTCGGATTCTCGTACTCGCGCAAGCGGGGATGGCGACGCAGCGGCGAGCGACAAGGCGTGCCCGGCGCGCCTGAAACGAGGCGCCGCGCCTCATAGGAGTGCGGCCGCGGCCCTCCTTCTCACCACGCGTTCAGAATTGCGCTGACGGCTCCCCGCGGAACCGCGAACGTCGCATCGATTCCCGTGGCGCGCGCGAAGTAGACCTCCTGCCCGTCGAGGTGCGTCTCGCCCCCTATGGAAACCTGGATGGTGCGCGCGACGCCGGCCACCGCCGCGGTCCTCGCGGTGATCTCCAGCATCGGGCGGTCCATGCCTTCCGCTCGCGACGGCCGTCCGGTATGCACCGCTGCGAGCGCGTAGAAGCCAGCGAGCGCCGTCTGGAGTGGGTCGTCTCCCATGGCATCTTGATCGCGGGGGGCACGCGTGAGGCGATCGCCCGATCGCTCGAGGACGAGTCGATCGGCCCCCTTTGCCAGCGTCACTTTCGCGAGCTCACTCGGATCGAAGCGCAGGCGACTGCGATCCACGGCCGAACGAGAGACGAGATCGCGTACGACCTGGGGCGCGACGAACACGGCGGGGTCGCCGAGCGTGCGCGCGTAGACGCCGCCTTCTCCGGCCGCGCCGAAGGCCAACGACACGCGTCGCGGCTCCGGGTGGCCGCCCTCGCCGCGCAGGGTGAGCGTTGCCATGCACGACACCGGGCCGTCGAATCCGAAGCTGCCGTCGTCCCTCTCGGCGATCCACGCGTCGGCCTTTGCGTGCGCGATTGCGTCCGTGAGGTCGACGACGGACGCGGGGTCCACCGAGAACCCGGCGGGCGCGCGCATCGCCCATGTTTGGCCGCGGAGCTCGAGGTGCTCCGGCGCGCGGGCGCATCCGTTGTCGATGGCGACCACTGCTCCCGCATCGAATGTGGGATTCCACACGCCTCGCGCCCGGAGAGCGACGGCGTTCGGTTCGAAGCGGCGGCCCACGGCGCGGGACAACCGAAGGATGGCGCCGTCGTCGACGCGGCGCGCGAGGACGGAGCCATCGGCATCGGATGCTCCGATCTCGATCGCCTCGCTCGCCCCGTCGCCGCCCCGTACGATGCTCACGCGTGCGCGGGCCGTGAACCGCTCGTTGGGCCCGCCGCGCCGCGCCTCGACCGCGCGCGCGTTGGCCAACGACAGGGTGAGGTCGTTGGCCGCGTCGCTCTCTTCTGCGTCGAGGTCGCGCTCCTCGGGCGAGCGCTCATGCCAGCCGCTCGCTTTGCGCGCCAGCTCGACGCGCGGACCGCCGATCGCAAGCGCCTCCAGGCGAACCTGCTCGATCTCGTCCGCATGGGCGAAGAGCGGCGAGGAGTCGATGAGCGACTCCGTCGTCGCGCGGAGGGCATCGACGAGCCTTTCCGCGGTGCACGCCGCGGCTGATGATGGCGCCGGGCCCGCCACCGTGCCGCCTTGCTCGAGCACGCGGACGACGACGACGTCCTCGGGTTGACCCGGGCAAGAGCCGCCGACGTGCAGGATCACGTGCTGCCGGCTCGCGTCTCGGGGCACGAGCGTTACGGTGATCCCACCGTCGGTCGGCGCGCTCGCGGTCCGGTCGTCCAAGAAGCTCTCGGCGCGCGCGTCCGCAAGTGCGCCGAAGACCCCCTCCGCCGCGCTTCGCGACGCCCGCATCCCCGTGCCGACGACCCGGAACGTGGCGCCATCGCGCTGCAACGCAAAGCCCCGACCGTCCGCCGCCCGGACGTCGAGGCGCGCGGTCTCGCTGGCGCCCAAAGCGACCAGCGTGCGGTCGCGGTAGGCGTCGGCGTCGCGCAGGAGCTGTACTTTGACCGACCGCCCCACGACGAATGTGCCTTCTCCCTTCACGCGCATGTACGCGCCCCCTTCGGGCCGCGGCGCGTCCGCGCCGACCTCGAACCGGTACTCGACCGGGCCGACCTTCACGTTGCCACGTGCGCGTGGCGGGTCGAAACCCAAGGCCGCGCCATCCGCGATGTCGCGCAGTCGCGTCGCAAGCTCCAGCTCTCGCAGGAGCGCGTCGACCGCCACCGGGTCGGCGAGCTCTTGCCGAGCTGGCCCGATCACCCAGGGCATAGGCGCGCCCGGTCCCGCGTCCCGGTCGCGTTCGATGACGAAGGCGTCGCGCCCGTGCTCGATCTCGACGCGCGAGACTTGGTCGACGCGGAAGGTCGGGAAGACGTCGTTCCGGCGAGATGCCCGGTCCGCGTCCGAGACCGTGCGGCCCTCGACGAGATACGCGTATGCGATGGTCGCCGCTGCGAGCACCAGGAGGGCGATCGGCGTCGCCGCCGCCCGCGCCTTCATGACCGTGACCCCTTCTGCGAGGGCGCTTGGTACGGCTTGTTCTCCGAGGAACGCCGCCATGCCCACACCGCGATGCCGAGCAGCATCGCCGCGAGCGGCATCAAGACGAGCACATAGCGACGGACTTCTTCGCGACCCGCTTCGGACACGCGCATCCCCGCCGCGACCTGTTCCTTGTCCGGTACGTCGACCACCGCGGGTCGCGCAGCGAGCCACGACAGCGCGCCGTCGACCAGAAACGCGGCACCGTGCAGCGGGCGGGGCTGTCGCCAGTTGTCTTCGGCGAGCGCAAACCGGCTGCCGATGACGACTACCCGGGGCCCGTGCGGCGCGCTCGCCGTCGCAGGCGACCGCTCGCTCGCCATCGCGAGCGCGAAGGGCCCGTGGATGTCCGAAGGCTCGAGCGGCGGCGCGTCGCTCCAGCCGCTCGCCCCGATGATGCTCCTTTTCGCGAACGCGCCGTCGTCCGTGACCAAGAGGTCAGAGGCGACCGCGGAGCCGGGCGTGGACACGTGGCGGAGCGACCGCGCGAAGAAGACCGCGACGCGGGGTGGGTGAGCGTCGCCGCCGTTCGGGACGAGGCCCACCGTGACGGGGTGCGGCCGCGCGGCGACCAGCAGTCCCTCGCCGTGCGTGTCGGGAATGACGAAGCTCGCGTCGCCGCCCTGCACGAGGTCGTCGTCGAACGCGATGCCGAACGGCGCAACCACGTCGTCGAGCCCCGACGGCGCCATCCCGGTCTCCGTCGCGGACTCGGTCGGCCCGAGGGCGGCGAGCAGGCTTCCGCCCTGAAGAAGCCACGTTCGCAGGCGGTTTGCCTCCGCCGGAGCGAACGGCGAGCGAGCCCCCGCGATCACGACCACCGAGCAATCGGCGAACGGCTCGTGCGCGCCCGGCGCTGCGACGTCGGCGCTCGCGAGCTCGTAGTTGCCTTTCTCGAGCAGGTCGCGCATCCCGCCGATCCATTCGCGCTCGCCTTTGCCCGGCTCGATGGATAGCTCCCCGTGCCCCGTCGTGAAGCAAAGCCTCGCCTTGACCCCCCCGAGCACGCTGCGGATCGCCTGGGTCAGCGCGCGCTCTTCGCGCGGCTTGACGTGAACGTCGTCGGACGTGGCTTCGAACATGTCTTGCGGCGTGAGAAACCAGTGCTTGTCGCCGCTCGCCACGATGACAATCGCGTCCGCGGCCACCCGGCCGTCCTCCGTGCGGCCGGCCTCGAGCCCGAACCGGCGCTGCAAGTCGACGAGTTGCACCGTGTCGCGATCGGGATCGATCCAGTGCACATCGAGGCGTGACGAGTGGGCCTTGTACGAGACGAGCAGCTGCTTCAGGCTCTGTTCGAGCGGGTCGCCGGCCCCGGCGATCGCCCATACGTCGACCCGTTGCTCGAGCGATTGCAGAGTCTCCAATGTCGCCGGGCTCAGCGACCAGCGTTTGCTCGCTGTCCAGTCCCAGCGGCTGAAGTGGCGCGCCCCGATGACATTGACGATCCCGGCGAGCACGATCGCCGCCACGACCCCGGCGAGTTGCAAGATCTGCCCGCCGTCCACCCTCCGGCGCGGGGGCGGCCGATCTCGATCGGGCGCGCTCATCCCCATCTCCATGCGTCGACGGCCTTGGCGGCGATGTAGAGCGGCAACACCGCGAGCGTGCCGTAAAAGACCAGTCGTCGCGAGTCGACGACGCCGCTCGCGAAATCGTTCATGTGGGCCCAGACCGATACGTGTGCGCAGATTTCGTGCATCAACGTGCCCTCGCGCGTGACGAACTCGCCGATGCCGAGGATGAACAGGACCAGCAAGACGAGGGCGGTCCACACCATGGCCAGAAACTGCGACTGCGTCAGCGCGCTCGCGCAAAGGCCGACCGAGAGGTACCCCGCCCCTACGAGCATCACGCCGACGTACGAGCTGGCCGCGGCGCGCCAGTCGAGATCGCCGGTTCTCGAGAGAATGACGAGGTAGAGCACAGTGGGCAGCCACATCGCGACATAGGTGGTCAGGGCAGAGGCATACTTTGCGAGCACGACCGCGGTGCTGGACACCGGGGCCGTCATCAGCGCTTCGATCGTTCCGCTGCGCCGCTCTTCCGCAAAGAGGCGCATGGTCATCGGCGGTACGAGCACCAAGAGAACCAGATAGAGGAGCACCGTGTTCCCGAAGAACGCCGAGAGCGGCGTCTCGTCGCCGGCCACGTCGACCTCGCGTGAGAAGTGGTCCACCAGCAAGAAGAAGTGCATCCCCTGCACGACGAGGAAGCTCACGATGAGCACCCACGCCAGCGGCGTGACGAAGAACGCGAATAGCTCGCGCCGGTAGATAGGCCAGAATCCCCTCACGCCTCTGCCTCCGCAGAAGATCCGTCCGAGGCCGTCAGCGCGGCGAACACGTCCTCGAGCGACCCGCCGACGGCGTGAACCTCGCGCACGCCGATGGCCGCGCCGACGAGAGCGGCCACGCAACGCTCGGTCGCCGCGGCGCACTCGTCGACCGATAGCGTCGAAGGAAACTGGACGCGCAGGCGGCACATGTCATCGCCCGAGCCGACGCGCGAGAGCTCCCAGATCGGGTCGATCGACGATAAGACGCGCGCGGCACCATCCCCATCGCCGCGCACGGTCAGCTCGACGGCCGTCGCATTGCGCATGGCTCGGATGCGGTCGGTCGGCCCCTCGGCGACGAGCCGGCCGCGATGGATGAGGAGGACGCGCGTGGCGCACGCCTCGACCTCGCCGAGGATGTGCGTCGAAAGGACGACGGTGTGCTCGCGCCCGAGCTCGCGCACCAGGGTGCGGGCCTGGCGGATCTGATTCGGATCGAGCCCTGCGGTCGGCTCGTCGAGCACCACGATCGGTGGCTTGGCCACGATGGCGTCCGCGAGCCCCACGCGCTGGCGGTAGCCCTTCGACAAGTGTCCAATTTGCCTGTGCGCGACGTCGACGACGCCAGCCCTGCGCATCGCATCGTCCACCCACGTGGCCCGCGCGGTCCGGGGCACGCGCTTCAGCTCCGCCCGAAACCGCAGGTATTCGACCACCCGCATCTCGGGATACAGCGGGACGCCCTCGGGCATGTATCCGATGGATCGGCGCGCCTCGAGCGGTTCGTCGACGACGTCGTGCCCCGCGACGGTTACTTTCCCCGACGTTGGTCCGAGGAATCCCGCGAGGATTCGCAACGTCGTGCTTTTGCCCGCCCCGTTCGGGCCGAGGAATCCGACGACCTCGCCCTTGCCTACCTCGAAGGATACGTCGTCGACCGCGAGCTCCGCACCGTACCGCTTGACGAGATGCGAGACAGCGATCAAAGCGGGCCCTTTGTACCCCGCCACTCTCGCCGTGTCATACGCGGCCGCGGGCCTTGGTACAGCACCCCATCGAGCGGTACCCAGCTTCGCCGTCGGGCAAACCTCGACCGCCGTCCCGGAGACACGCCGCCGGGTGTCCCGGACAGGGCCTAAGCCCTCTTCCACCGGCGGTCGCGCGAGGCACGCCTTTCGCTCCAGCCAGGCTCGTCGTGCTCGCCCATTCTCTCGGCCACGTGCCCTGTCCTACGCTCGACCCCACCGTGACGCCCGCAAGAGCCCTGACGACGGCTGCGCTTCTTCTTCTTCTTCCCGGAGCCTGCAGAAGAACGGAGGCGCCGGCCAGCGTCTCCACGGCGACCGCGCCGCTGCCCACCATTTCGCCGCCGACGCCCGTCTCGAGCCCTGCGACTTCGCTACCGCCTTCCGGCCCTCCCTCGTCATCCCCCTCGATCGAGGCGACGACAGCCGACCCCGCGCAGCAGGCAGAGGCGCCCGCGGACATGCTTCTGGTCCGCGCCGGGTCCTTCACGATGGGGGCCGACAGTGGCGGCCAGGAAGACGAGCATCCCGCGCACGGGGTCACCCTCCCCGCGTTCTATTTGGACCGTACAGAAGTCACGAACGCAAAGTGGGAAGAATGCTTCGCCGCGCAGGTATGCCGGCCCAAGTCCGACGCCGTTCGCGCGCAGCACCCCGACTTCAACGGCCCGGACCAGCCGGTGACGGGCATTTCGTGGGACGACGCGCACGCGTACTGCGCGTGGCGAAGAAAGCGTCTGCCGGGTGAGGCGGAGTTCGAAAAAGCCGTAAGGGATACGGACGATCGCCGCTTCGCCTGGGGAAACGAGCCGCCGACCCACGACAAAACCGTCTTTTCGACCGGGCACCCCGAGGACGTCGGCACCCACCCGGCGGGTCGGGGCCCCTACGGGCATGACGACTTGGCCGGCAACGTGTGGGAGTGGATGCAAGACGAATACGATCCCTACGCGTACCGAAGGCCAGGCGCGGGCGAAGGCAAGCCGGGCACGTGCGCGGAGATCATGGGTGCCCTCGCTGAGCTCCGCAGCGGCCACCAACAAGGGTTCACCGGAACCAACCCGATTCCCGAGGAGTGCGAGCACTCGATACGCGGCGGCGCCTACAACTACGACGCCGACGGCTTGCGGGCGACCAATCGCGTGCATCACCCCGGCCGATTCAGGATTCCGATGCTGGGCGTCAGGTGCGCCCGAGACGCACCGTGAACGCAGCGCCCCTGCGCCGGCTCGAACGCGCGGTCGGGAATCCCCAAGTGTCTTATGAATTCCAGTACGAACGCCATTTGCGTGCTATATGCGAAAACCTACATACTCCCCGCTCCCCGGACCTCGGAAACGTTCCGAGAGGCGGCGGAAGGACTGAACCATGCGCACGTCAGCCCTCATTGGTCTCTTCGGGACGGTCGCCCTCGGCGGCACGGCCCTCGTGTCCTGTGGCAGCTCGGCGACGACCAGTGTGTTCGACGCCGGCGCGCCGCCCGATGCTTCGATCGGGGTAGCGACGTGGGATGCATCAGGGCAGGGATACGACGCCCCCTCGCTTCTCAACGATGCGACGGCCACCTGCGTTCCCAAGTCGTGCGCAGTCCTCGGTTTGAGCTGCGGGACGAACAGCGACGGCTGTGGCGGTACGATCGACTGCGGTAGCTGTGCGAGTGGGGAGTTTTGCGGCGGTGGGGGTTACAGCAAGTGCGGCGCGGGCCTCGGCGGCGTGGATGGCGGGTCGTGCATGCCGCTCACCTGCCTGGCCTTGGGCTTGAACTGCGGGATGAACAGCGACGGCTGCGGCGGCACGATGGACTGCGGTTCGTGCCCGACCGGCCAGTTCTGTGGCGGCGGCGGCTTCGCGCGGTGCGGAACGGGGATTGGCGCGGACGGTGGGGCGCCGTGCACGCCCAAGACGTGCGCCGACCTCCAGTACAACTGCGGCGCGGCAGGCGATGGGTGTGGCGGGGCGCTTCAGTGCGGAGCGTGCGTTTCGCCGCAGTATTGCGGCGGCGGCGGGTTCAATACCTGTGGAGGGGTCGTGCCGCCGACCTTGCCCGACGGCGCGGTCGGGGTGCCGTGTACGCCGCAGACGTGCGTCTCGCTCGGTTTCACGTGCGGCCCCGCGGGCGACGGGTGCGGTGGGACGCTTCAGTGCGGCACTTGCTCCGGAACCGACGTCTGTGGCGGGGGCAGCAAGCCCAGCGTCTGCGGCAACAGCACCCCGTGCACCAACCTTTGCGCCAATCAGGTCGCCTGCGACAGCGGAACGCCGACGACACTCACGGGGTCCGTGTTCGCCGGTGTCTCCGCGTGGACGGGCCTGCCACCGGACCCCGTTCCGAACGTTCTCGTCTTCGTGCCCAATGCGCCGTTGGAGGCCTTCACGCCGGGCGCGTCGTGCCGCCAGTGCGGCGCCGACGTGTCCGGCTCGCCGCTGGTGTCGACGTACACGAGCTTCGACGGGACGTTCACGCTGACGAACGTTCCGGCGGGCGCCAACGTCCCGATCGTCATCCAGCTTGGCCGCTGGCGCCGGCAGTTCACCTTCAACGTCCCGGCGTGCGCGACCACTGCGATCGGCGCCCTCAACTTGCCGCGGAATCAAAGCGAAGGGAACATCCCGCTCACGGCGATCTCGACCGGCAGCGTCGACGCGCTCGAGTGCGTTCTCCTGAAGATGGGCGTCGATCAAGCGGAGTTCACGGCAGACACGGTCGCGGGCGGAACGGGTCGAGTCCAGATCTACGCAGGCGACCCCGGCCCCAACGGGGGCAACCCGAACGGCGGCAATCCCGGAGCGGACGTAGGTCCTGCGACCCGCACGGAGCTCGCACTGATGGGCGCAGGCGGAACGTTCATGAGCTACGACCAAATCATGTTCCCGTGCTGGGGCGCGCCGGCGATCAAGACGCCCGCGGAGCTGGCCAATCTGGTCACTTACTCCGACTCGGGCGGGCACTTTTTCGCCACGCACTACAGCTACTCGTGGCTCGTCAACAACGCCGAGTTCAACAAAGTCGCTCAGTGGGTTCCCGACTTCGACAACCCGCAGGACGCGACCTGGACGCTCAACGTGAGCACGGTCGTGCCGCCGTCGCCGCCGGCTCCTCACGGCGAAACGTTCGCGAAGTGGCTGAACTTCGTCGGCGCGCTTTCGAATTCGGCGGCGACGGTTCCGGCCAATCCGCAAGTGGCCATCGGCGCACCGCGCCACGACGCGACCGCGGTCGCGAACGGCTCGGTCGATTGGATCGACGGCACCGACCAGCGAGCGAACGCCAAGGGCTTCACCGGCTTCGGGACTCCGCTCGTCGAGCACTTCACGTTCAACACGCCGGTGGGGGCCGCGAGCCAGTGCGGGCACGACATCTTCAGCGACTTTCACGTGCTCAACTCGGGCAAGGGCACCAACGGCGAGACGTTTCCGAGCGAGTGCGATAAGGGCTTCAGCCCCCAGGAGAAGATCCTCGAGTTTATGATCTGGGACTTGGCATCCTGCGTTCCGCCTCCGGCGGCGCCGAACTGCACGCCGATCGACTGCTCGGCCCAGCACATCAGCTGCGGCCCGGCGGGCAACGGCTGCGGCGGTCAAATCGATTGCGGGCCGTGCCCCGACGCAACCCAGTGCGGCGGAAACGGGGTGTACGGACAATGCGTGCCGATCCTCCCCGACGGCGGCACCTGCCAGCCGCAGACCTGCGCTCAGCAAGGCCTGGAGTGCGGTTCGGCAGGCGACGGATGCGGCGCTTCGATCGACTGCGGGATGTGCCCGCTGCCGCAGACGTGCGGCGGATGCGGCGTCCCCGGGAAATGCTGCGGCACGGGCTGTATGCCAGCGACATGCGCGCAGCAGAACATCGCGTGCGGTCCCGCCGGTGACGGGTGCGGCAACCTCCTCGACTGCGGGAATTGCCCGGCCGGGCAGACGTGCGGGGGCGGCGGCACGCCCGGACAATGTGGCGGATGCACACCGCTCACGTGCGCGAAGCTGAACATCAACTGCGGCTCGGCGGGCGATGGCTGCGGCAACCTGCTCGACTGCGGCTCTTGCCCGAGCGGTCAGATTTGCGGCGCGGGCGGTATGGCTGGTCAGTGCGTTGCCATCGCCAAGTAGCGGGGCGAGAGGTCGGGCCACGCAGCTGTCCGCGGGCAGTGGCAATGTCCGTCCAGGACATGAACCGCCGTCTCTTTCCCGTGGAAAGAGACGGGGCCAGACCGCGGCACCCGGACTGCAAGCGCAGTGGGCATGAATAGACCGCCGCTCGTCACCCTCTACGACCTCCCACTGAGCGATCTTCGCGAGCGCGCCGAGCGCGCCCGTCGGCTGCTGCGTGACGCACGGGCGTCCGCTGCGTGCCGGCTCGCGAGACGCGATCGAGCGACCGATCTGCGCGCGATCGGCGAAGCCATCGAAGCGGTGGCGCGACTTCTCCCCGGGCTCATGGACCAACCGCAGACCTTGCTCGCCCGAACCATCGGCCGTTTGGCGCCCCACGAGCGCAAAATCTTGCGCCAGGCGATGGACGCCGAACGGAGCGCGCGCGAGCGCCTGACGCGTTTGCTGGGAGGCGTGTCATCGGGCGAGGCGGAAGACGCATTGGAGCGCGTCGAGGCACATGACGCGATCGCCGCCGAGTTCGCGGCGCTCTGGCGGCTGCTGGACGGAGCGCATGCACCCCTGCTGGCGTAGCCCGGCCCCGGAGGGCGCATAGGAAACCATCGGATCGGAACGAGCGGGATGCTCTCGGGTGGTAGTGTCACGAGCCCATGATTTCTCCACGCGCTGGAATTCGTATGGGGCTCGCGGCGCTCGCGATCGTGTGCGCGTGCGGCAGGGCGGCGCCTGCACCGGCCGTCCCGCAGGGACTCGTTGTCCCCGCCCCGCCGGCGCCGCTGGAGGTCGGCCCGCGCGCCCCGGCCCCGGACGTCGGTGTGTTCGGCCCGTTGCGCGACGAGGTCATGGGTGAAGTTCTGGCCGACGATCCCACGACCGCGCGCGATCTCGGCTTGCACGAGTACGACGGAAAGGTCGCGCCGATTTCGAGCGACGCGCTCGCGGCGCGGATCGCCAGGCTGAACAAGGCCGCAGACGATCTCGCCGGCGTCGATCGCGCGGGCCTCTCCGATGATGAAGCGCTCGATCTCGCAGAGCTCGACTGCCAGGTGCGGACTTCGCTGTTCTGGCTCGTGGACCTCGATGCGCCCCGCAAGTACCCGCAGTTCTACGAGCCGCTCTTTTCCGTGAACACATTCGTCGACCGCGCATATGCCCCGATCGAAGAGCGAGCGAAGCGTTTGCTCGCCCACGAGGAGGCGGCGCTGCAAGAGGTCGTGCACATTCGCGAGAACCTCGCACCGCCGCTATCGGCTCCGGTGGCCGACGTGGCCGCCCGTAACTTCGCCGGGTTTGCGACGTACCTGCGCGGTGACGTCGCAAAGGTCATGGGCAAGGTCGGTGACGATGCGCAGCGCGCTCGATTTGCCCGCGCAAACGAGGCGCTTGCCGCGGCGGCCAGCGATCTCGCGGGGTATCTGAAAAGAGAAGCGGCCCATGGCGATCAAAGCCACGTGTTGGGGGCCGGTCGCTTCGCCAAGCTCTTGCGCGTGCAGGAGGGGCTGACGACGCCGCTCGCCGAGTTCGAGCGGATGAACGAGGACGATCTTGCGGCGAACAAGAATGCGTACGAAGCCCTCGCCGCCACAGTGAAAGACAAGCCCGCAAGAGAGGCCGAATACTTCGCGACGGCGGAGCACATGATGCAAGACGCCCGCGCGTTCGTCATTTCACACCGTATCGTTAGTCTCGCCTCGGACGATGAAGCGGCCGTGCGCGAGACGCCTCCCTACAAGCGATGGAACGCCGCTTCGATCGAGATGAGCGGTCCGTTCGAGTCGGTCAAGAGCGCCTTCTATTACCTCACGATCCCCGACCGCTCGTGGCCCAAGAAGGAGCGCGAGGCCTATTTGGGGACGACCGGCGACCTTCTCGGCACGACGATCCACGAAGTGTATCCGGGGCACTTCGTGCAAGGGCGCTGGCAAGAGCGCGCTCCGACGCGGGTGCAAATGGCGTTCGGCGACTACGCATTCGTGGAGGGCTGGGCGCACTACGGCGAGCAGATGATGATCGAACAGGGCTTCGGCAAAGACGATCCGGGAAATGCGCTTGCGATGCGCCGGGGCGCGCTCCTCCGCAATTGCCGCTTCGCGGCGTCGGTCGGCATCCATACGAAGGGGATGACCGTCGAGCAGGCCGCGAAGCGTTTCGTGGACGACTGCCATCAGGACGCCCCGACGGCCCATGAGCAGGCGGTTCGGGGAACGTTCGACCCCGGTTACTTCGCATACACCCTGGGCAAGCTTCAGATCGCGTCGCTGCGCGACGAAGCAATGCGCAAGCTCGGCGCCAAATTCTCGTTGCAGCGCTTCCACGACGCGCTTCTCTCGCACGGTGCGCCGCCCCTCGCGCTCGTGCGTGCCCGTGTGCTCCGGGAAATCGGAGCTACTTCTGCTTCGGCTCGATGATCTGGATGTCCCAGGTGACGCTCGCGTCGCTCGCCGCGTTGTACGGCGGGTACTGGATCTTCCGGAACGAGTTCACGACGCAATCGCCTACGGGCTTCCCGCTATAGGGTGCGGGAACGGTCACCTCGTGGACATGGCCGTTTCGCCCGAGGACGATCGTCGCCGTCGTCGCCCCCCAGGGGCCCGTCTTCGCGCCCTCTTCGTCCGAAGCGGCGCCGCAGTTGGCTCGCACCTGCTTCGCCGCGCGCCTGAGCTGCGCCTCCACCGCTTCCTTGTCGTACGAGCCCGCGTTGACCTCGGATTCGACGACTTCACCGGCGGTGCCTGGCGAGGATCCGGCTGTGCGCTTCGCGTGTTCCTTCGGCGAATCCCCAGTGCCGGTGGCCTTCGGTTCGGCGGCGGGCTTCGCGTCGCCGGCCGCCTCCGGAACGCAGCTGTCTCCGCTGAGAACGGTCCCATCCGGGCACGTTTCCGGCGACACGGCTTGCTTGGAACCCCCTCCGCACGCGGCGAGCGCCAGCAGACACCAAGCGCTCGCCGTCACGACAGCCGCGACCATTGTTCGCTCGCTCATGGCACGCATCATACCCCTTCAGAGGTCGGTGATCTTGTAGTCCTTGATCTTGTAGAGAAGCGCCCGATGGCTAATCTCGAGCAGGTCCGCCGCGCGGGTCCGGTTTCCCTTCGTTTTTTGGAGGGCGCGGCGTATCAAAATCTGCTCGATCGCCGCGGTGGTCTTCTTGACGGAAAGCTCCCCGCTCGCGAGCTGTACCTGCACCGGATCCAGCGCTTCGCGGATCCGCTCGGGCAGGTCGGCGACCTGGAGCACCTCCCCGTCGGCGAGGACCATCGCGCGCTCGATGGTGTTCTCGAGCTCGCGCACGTTGCCCGGCCATGCATACTCGAGCAAGAGCTTGCGAGCTTCGGTCGAGACGCCGCGAATGTTCGTTCCGAGGCGGACATTGTTGCGCGTGATGAAATGGTCGATGAGCAGGTTGACGTCCTCGCGCCGGGTGCGGAGCGGCGGGACGTGAATCGCCAGCACGTTGATCCGGTAGAAGAGGTCCTCGCGGAAGCGGCCCGCCTTGACGTCGGCCGCGACATCTCGGTGCGTCGCGGTGATGATTCGGACGTCGACTTTCATGTCTTTGGTGTCGCCCAGTCTGCGGATTGTCTCTTCCTGGAGTGCCCGCAAGATCTTCACCTGCAGATTGAGCGGCAGCTCGCCGATCTCGTCGAGAAAGAGCGTTCCGCCGGTCGCTTCTTCGAAGAGCCCGCGCCGGTCTGCGTTCGCGTCGGTGAACGCTCCCCTCTTGTGGCCGAAGAGCTCGGACTCGAGCAGATTCTCGGGGATGGCGCCGCAGTTGATCGCGACGAACGGCGCGTTCTTGCGCGACGATCGCGCGTGAATGGCGCGGGCGACGAGCTCCTTGCCGGTGCCGCTCTCGCCGGTCACGAGCACCGTTGTCTTGAAGTCGGCAATTTTTGCGATTGTCCGGAAGATGTCGAGCATCTCGCGGCTCTTGGCCAGAATCGACTCGAACTGGTTGTCCCTGTGGATCTGTTCTTTGAGCGCGCGGTTCTCTCGCCGCAGCGCCTCGCGCTCTTCCGCCTTGCGCAGGGCGAGGACGATCTCGTCGGGCTTGAACGGTTTGCCGACGTAGTCGTACGCACCTGCTTTCATCGCCTCGATCGCGAGGTCGATGTTGCCGTACGCGCTCATGACGATGACCGTCGCCGGGTGCTGCTTGGCCTTGAGCGCACCGAGCAAGTCGAGGCCGCCCATTCGCGGCATGCGGACGTCGGTCAGGATGACGTCGGGATCGAACGAATCGAGCGCGGCGAGCGCGGCCTCGCCGCTGTCGGCCATTTCGACGTCGTAGCCGTGCTTTTTGAGGAGCGTGCGCAGGACGAGGCGGATGTTCTCCTCGTCGTCGACCACCAGGACGCGGCGCATGGGTACGAAATCTCTTCCACGACAAGGTACGGGAAAATGGCCTACAAAGCGAGTTCGAGCCCGTCACCGGTGAAAGCGTTGCGAGGCGCGTCTACACTCGGACCCGGATGAGGACTGGCCTCGATCGCCTGGCGACCCACTCGACCCTGGGCGCAGAGCTGCGTGCCGCGCGGGTGGGACTTCTCGCCCACGCGGCGTCGGTGGATCGCCGGATGGTTCACGCGCGGCGCGTGCTCGACGCGATCGGAGCGCGCGTAACGATGGTCTTCGGCCCGGAGCACGGCTACGGCGGCGAAGCGCAGGACATGGTCGGGATCGCCGACGCCCGCGACGCATTCGGTACGCCGGTGCGCAGTCTATACGGCGAGCGATTCGAGGACCTCTCGCCCCGGCCGGAAGATCTGGCGGCGGTCGACGTGCTTGTGATCGATCTGCAAGACGTCGGTGCGCGCTACTACACGTTCGTCTGGACGGCGGTGCTCGCGATGCGCGCTTGCGCCCGCGCCGGAGTGAGGGTCTTGGTGCTCGACCGGCCGAATCCGCTCGGGGGCGACAAGACGCGCATCGAGGGGCGCCGGCAAACGCGCGACCACTGCTCGTTCGTGGGGTTGGAGCCAATGCCCGTGCGCCATGCGCTCACCCTCGGTGAAATCGTCGCATGGCGGGCCGAGGTCGAGCGCGTTCCGCAAGAGCTCGTGCGGGTACTCGGCGTCCGCGGGCTCGAGCGCGATCGGCACGCGACAGCCTGGGACAGGCCGTTCGTCATGCCGTCGCCGAACATGCCGAGTTACGAGACGGCGCTCGTGTACCCCGGGGGTTGCCTGATCGAAGGAACGAATCTATCCGAGGGGCGCGGGACGACCCGCCCCTTCGAGTTGGTCGGCGCGCCCTGGATCGATGGTGTGCGCCTCGCCGACGAGCTGCACACGCTCGCGCTACCAGGGATGCGGGCGCGCCCAATCACGTTCCGGCCGACCTTTCACAAGCACGCCCGCGAGCCGTGCGGCGGCGTGCAAGTTCACGTGACCGATCCCATGACCTTTCGACCGCTCGCGACGTACCTCGCGCTCGTCGCGCTCGCCCATGCGCAAGAGCCCAACCGGTTTGCCTTCCGCACCGACAAGTACGAGTTTCGCGACGACGTCCCCGCGTTCGACCTTCTCACGGGCGACGCCGAAGCGCGCACCCGTATCCAGCGTGGCGAGCGGGCGATCGACGTCGCCGAGGCCGTTGCGGCCACTGACGACGTCGACCGAGCCATCGTCACAGAAGCGATCGACGCGGGGAATGTCCGCCGGATCCCCTGATCACCGCCGTCGTCGGATGGCGAGCAGGGCGATCGACAGCGACAGCAAGACCGTGCCCCCTGCGCCGGCCGGGCCAGGCGACGCGCTGCAGCCATTTCCGCTCTGGGCGTTGCCTGCTCCCCAGACCGGCGCCGCGGGATCGCCGGCCGCCCCGACCGAGGCGTCGTCCGCGACGGCGGGCGCGACTCCGGCGTCGGTCTCGCCCGGTACGGGGCTCACGGGTGCGCTGGTCTGCGCATCGCCGTCGCCCTCCCCCGATGGAATGACGGCGGCGTCGTTGCCGGATGCGTCGGCGACACCGGGGGACGGCGGCGTCCCCGCCTCGGTCGACGAAGGATAGGCCGCGGCGGCGTCGGAGACCGCTGCGTCGCGCGCTCCGTTGGTCATCGCGCCGGCGCCGTTGCCGGCGTCTGGCGTCGTCGGTGGATGCGCGGTCGGGGTCGTCGCCGTCCCGCCGTGCTCGTAGCACCCGATGTCGCACGCGCCGGTCTGGGGCCTCGCGTTCCCTTCGAGGTCCGTGCCGGGCGCCGTGGCGCCGCCGTACGTTGCCATCCCCTGCCCGATCAGCGCGGCGCCCGGGTGGTAGTCGCTGGAGGCCGCGTTGACGAAAAGCTGCGCGGCCGGGGGAGAGCTCTCGTGCGCGCTCGCCGTCCCACCCGAGTAGGACGACACCACGTTGTAGTCGTGGCTGAGGTTGTTCACGGTGCCGATCTCCATGCCCGATGCGGCCGACCAGAAGACGTTGTCGAAGACGACGTTGTTGTCCGCGCCGTTGTCGATCTGGACCGCGAATCGGGTACCCGACGGGTCATAGACGGTGTTTCCGACGACGACGTTGTCGTGCGACGCCTCGACCGAGTCGCCCATAAAGAGCGCGATGCCCCCCTTCGCGTTCCCGTATACGAGGTTGTTGCGCAGGATACCGAACGTCGCGCCGTCGAGGTTGATCGCCGCCGCGCCTCCGTTGCCGTAAACGACGTTGTTCTCCATCAGCCAGTGGGAGATGACCCCGTCGCCGCCGGTCGACCCGTCCGCATTGATCTGCAGGCCGTTCGCCTTGTTGTCATGAGACTTGTTGCCGCGCACGACCGGATTGTCGGCCGAGTTGGAGACGTAGATGCCGTGCTCCGCGTTGCCGTCGACCTCGTTGTCTTGGATGAGCACGTTCTGCGCAAAACCCGTGAAGACTCCGTCGTGCCGCCCCGCGGTGACGCCGGCGCCGTTGTCATGGCTGCGGCAGTTCTGGACGATGTCGTCGGTCGTGTCGGCCCCCGTCTCGTCGCCGAACGTGCGGATCGAAATGCCGGCCCGGGGGGCGCCGGTGACGTCGAAGCCGTCGATCGTGGCGAAGCTCACGCTGACGAGCTGCACGCTGTCGTTGGGATCGTTGCTGGTGGGCGACGGTCCCGTGATCTTCGCCCCGAGGGGGTTCTGGGAGCGGATCGTGAAGCGATGCTGGGCGTCGCCCTGGCGGTTCTTCATCCAGAAGCCGGCATACGAGCCGTCGGCCACGGTAACGGTGTCTCCGGGCTGCATCACATCCACCGCGTGCTGGACCGTCGCCCACGGCGCGGTGGGCCCGCCGGCCGCGCTGTCGCTGCCGTTCGGCCCGACCGAGAAGTCCGACCCCCAGGCCGCGGTCGTGACGCACACCATCGCGAGCGCGGAAAGGCCCGCCAATGTCTTGATTCGCATATCAATCCTCCGTGGAAACGGGTTCGTGCCCCGCGCGAAGGGCCTCGCAGTCGTCGAGGTCGTCGACGATCACCGCGAGCGCGCGGTGCGATTGGCTCACGCCGACGCGTCAGCTGCGCGCGGCCGGGGCAAGCAGCGCGAGACGGTGCACGAGCGCCGCGGTTCGAGTCAAACCAACCTGACGATCTCCGCGAAAATGAGTCCGAGGCTTCGGCACGCTGTGCGAGCCAGCCGGAAGAACGCTCGAGCTCGTGCGCGATCGGCGTCTCGGCGAGATCGGTCTCGCGTTACGCGCATCGGAATAAAGGTCAGGAGTCGGTTGTCCCACGGAAGGACATCAGGACATCAGCAAGAGGGCGCGCGAAGGAGAAAGATGTGGACCCCTCTTGCTCGAATAGCGAACCGGACACAATTTTGAGTGTGTGCGGGGCGTCGGTGCCGTCTCCCTCCTAGCGGCAAGCCCGGCGACCGTACCTTGAGGGCCGTGCGTGAGCCCCTCCCCCACAGCGCATGGCCCACCGCGCCCGGACGATGCGAGTCGTCCGGGCGCGTTTTTTTGGTTGGCTCGAGCGGCTTTCCCGCCCGATTCTCCGGAAGATGGTCGTCGTCTTCGCGGCTGCGCTCGGCGGGCTCATGGTCTGGATCGTCTGGCTGCTGCGACGGACGCCGGCCCCCCTGTGGACAAGCCTCGTCGCTCTCGTGCCGATCGGCCTCGGGGTGTGGTGCGCGGTCGCGATGGAGCGCGCGTTTGTCTCCGCAGACCGGGTGCCCGATTCGTTGGCTGTGGATGAGCAAGTGCGCCAGGTCGCGATGCATGACACTCGCGGGTACCGATGGGGTATGCGGTTCTGGGCCGCCGGGCTGGTGTCGGCCGGTTGGCTTCTCTTTGTGATGTGGCGATGGGCGCCGCCTTCGCAGTCGACGCGAGGCGAACCGCCGGACGCGCCGTAGCGACTGGCCTGCGCTCGAGCTGGCCCCTGCCCGGGGCGCTAGAAAGAAAAGCGATTCTCTTGTTCTTCAGCGGCCTGCGAGCGCTCACGAACGATCTTCGAACCGCGCCTCGAGCAGGCGCCCGAGCCCCTTGCCGCCCCAGCGCATGACGACCGCATGGTTGTAGTGGAAGGCGGGCCGCAGCAAGGGCGCGAGCGTGTTCATCCATCGCTTGGTGGTGGTGACCTTCCACTCGTACTGCACGAGCGTGCCCGTTCCCTCCGGCGAGAGCGTCCACCGGCCGAGCCCAACGAGCTCCCCCGTCGCGGCGACCTCGATGAGGTGCGGCGGGTCCTTGCGCGTCACGCGGGCGTCGAAAGAGAGCTTGTAACCGAGCGCGCTGCGCCACTCGCAGCGTGTCGTGCTTCCCACGCCGTCGGGACCTCCGTCGTCCAGCACATCGAGCCGGGTGACGGCCTTCCACCAGGACGGCCAGCGGGGCGCGTCCTCGATGGCCGCGAAGACGCGTTCGACGGGTGCGTCGATGAACCACCTCGAGACGAAATCGTACGCCGCCACTGCCTCATCCTTACGCGCTCCCGGCCTCATCGGATCCGTCGTCGAAGGGATCCGCTCGGGTGCGCCGCACGTAGGCCTGATCGAAACGTCGGGCGCCTGGGCGAGTTGCCGCCCTTGGCTCGGGGGTATACCTTTTCCGTGGCGAACCCAGCCGAGGTGCGCGGGGGCCTTCCTAATCCACGAAACGAGCGTTGACCCGATGAACGACGAGACCGCGCTGGCTGACACCCTCGCCTTCGTCCTGTCGGGCCGGCCCGAGCGCCTGTCCGACGCGACCGTCGGTCGCATGCCGCCCGAACGGCGAGCCGCCGTGGGCGCTGTCGCAGAGGCGGCAGCGACTCTGGGACAGGCGGAGGCGCCGGTCGCCCCGAGCCCGGCCCTGCGCGATCGCGTGCTCGAGTCGTTCCGGGCTCGGCGCTCGCAAGCGACCCGCCGCGCCTTGCTCGTGGTCGAGATGATTCGCGACAACATGACACCGGGCCGTCCGCTCGAGGTCCCGCGCGCGCGGGCGATCGTTCCCGCGTTGGTCGATCGACTCGAAGCGGCTCGCTCCTCCGGAGTGCCCGTCATCTATGTCGTCGACAGGCACTCGGCCGACGATCCGGAGCTCGACGCGTGGGGCTATCACGCGGTTGAAGGCACGGAGGGCGCCGAAGTCTGGCCGGATCTCGCGCCGACGCATCGCGATCATGTCGTCACCAAGCCGTCCTACAGCGGGTTTCACGCGTCGAACCTGGAGGGGGTCCTCGACGAGCTCGCGGTCGACACGATCGTGCTGACCGGCTGCGCAACCGAAGTGCAGCTCATGGCCACGGCGACGGACGCCCTCGAGCGAGGCTTCGCCGTCGAGCTGCCGGCGGACTGCCAAGCCGGGATCAGCGAAATGGGCGAGCGATTGGTTCTCGGCGTCGTTTCCATCCTCGCACCGTACGCGCCCGCCCGTCGGGAGCGCCTCGCCCGGATCGCCAAGAACCTCGAAACCGCCGTCCACACTTGACCGCCGGTGCCCGTCGCGGGCTAACTTCGCGGATCGGATGGATCCGCACCGAACGACCCCTTCGGATGGGGAGCTCTTGGCGCGCATCGTGCGCGGCGATTCCACCGCGGTGGCATTGCTGTACGACCGCTACGCCGCGACCCTCCTGGGCGTGGCGCTCCGGATCCTGCGCGAACGGGCAGACGCGGAGGACGTGGTCCACGACGCCTTCGTCATCGTCGGGGAACGGGCCGGTTACTACGTCGCCGAGCGCGGCTCGGTGGTCGCCTGGCTGGTCACGCTGACGCGAAACCTCGGCATCGATCGCAAGCGCCGCCGCGACCGGCGCGGCAACCTGGACCGGACGGTGCTCGTTCACGAGACCGGCCTGCATACGGATCATGCGGGGACCCCGGAGGCGCAAGTGCTCGATGCGAGCGAGTGCAGCCGCATGCGCAAGGCGCTGTCGACGCTGCCGTCGCAGCAGCGCAGCACACTGGAGCTATCGTTCTTCTCGGGGCTCTCCTATCCGGAGATCGCCGAAATGGAAAACGTTCCCCTGGGGACCATCAAGTCGCGAGCGGCGCGAGGGTTGCTCGCGCTGCGCAACGCGCTCGAGGCCGAGGGCGGTTGACGCTAGGGCCGGAACGGTCCTGATCCAGCGGACCCGATCGGTCCGTCCCGCTGCAACCGCCGGGGGCCGTCATGCGTAGTTTGGTCGGGCCACGCCATACCGATCGCGGGCCCCGAGAAAACAAAGGAGAAACCGATGGCCAATCTCACGCAGATTGTTGCGACTCTTTATTCCAATTTCGGCACGGGAAACCTCGGCGGCATCGCCGACGTGCTCGACGAAGACATCGTATGGATCCACTCCGGGGCCCCGGAGATTCCCTACGGGAAGGCCCGTCGTGGGAAGGCCCAGGCGATGACGTTCTTCGGGGAGCTGGCCGGCGCCGTGGAGATCACGCAATTCACCCCCAAGACGTTCGTGGAGCAAGGCGACACCGTCGTGGCCCTGGGTCACTGGGCCGGCCGGGCGAAGAAGACGGGCAAGGCGTTCGAGTCGGATTGGGCGATGGTCTGGACGTTCGCCGGGACGAAAGTGAAGTTCTATCAGGCCTTCGAAGACACCAACGCCCTCGCCAAGGCTTTTCGCTGACGCGCGTCTTTCTCCGAACGTTCGTCGCGGCACGTCCGATGGATCCGCCGCGCATATCCAGTCGTAACAGGAACGATCGCGCAAAACGGCGCGAACACGAGAACACCGAAGAGGAGGATTTCTCATGCGCACTTTGCTGAAGGTTTCGGTTCCGGTCGACGGTGGCAACAGAGCCGTCAAGGATGGCTCACTCGCGAAAGTGATCGGTGACACCATGGAGCGGATCAAGCCCGAGGCGACGTACTTCGGGGTCGAAGACGGCAAGCGAACCGCCTACATGTTCTTCGATCTGAAGGAGACGAGCCAAGTGCCTTCGATCGCGGAGCCTATTTTCATGGCACTTCACGCCACGATCGAATTGACGCCGGTGATGAATCCGCAGGAGCTCAAGGCCGGCCTCGACGCCTGGCAGAAGCAAGGCTGAACACACCGCGGGTGTGGGCGCGCTGCGTACTGCGGCCGCTGACGAGGTGGCCACCCGAACGTGGACGTGGGACGTTGGGTGGACGTGGACGTAACGACCACGACGGCATTCAATGGGCCAGCGGAATATGGGGGCAGGCTTAAAGGCCAGATCGAACGCGCCGGCTGCGCGTCGGATGAGGATGCGCTCCTCCCTCCCGGCACTCCTCGTCTTCACCACCATCGCCTGCGGTTGCCTCGGCCCCTCGGCGCTCGCGGAACCGCCTTCATCGAATGCCCCCGCGGGCCGCCCGGCCGCCTGCGTGACTCCGCGCGTCGAGATCGTCGACGACGCGGCGCGCGCGCTGCCCAGCTTCCTGCACGACGGCCGCAGGTTCGTCCTCGCGACAGTCGGCGAACGCTACAGCCTGCGCATCGTCAATCCCACGGCCGGCCGCGTGGAGGCGGTCGTGTCGGTCGACGGCTTGGATGCCATCGACGGCCGGCCCGCCGGTCTCGCCAAGCGCGGATACCTGATCGCCCCCTTCGGGGACGTGACCATCGACGGGTGGCGAACGTCGCTCGACACAGTGGCCGCCTTCCGCTTTTCTTCCGTGCCGGCCTCGTACGCGGCACGCACCGGGCATGACCGGAACGTCGGCGTCATCGGCGTCGCGTTCTTCCGGGAGCGGGCCGTCGCCGTTCCCATGGCTCCCAAGAGCGCATCGCGCGCTGCTCCGGCGGCGCCCTCGGCCGCAGCCGGCGCGAATGTGACCTCGGACGAATCGCGTGAGGGACTCGGCACGCAGTTCGGCGAGGCGCACGACTCGTACGTCACCGAGGTGCCGTTCGAGCGTGCCAGCGCGAGGCCCGATACGATGACCGAGCTTCGCTACGACGACCGCGCGGGCCTCGAAGCCCGCGGCATTCGCCTGTTCCCGAGGAACGTCCGCGACGAAGAGAATGCGACGCGCGACCGCGCGGAGCCGTTCCCCGAAGCGCGGTTCGCGCAGCCGCCGCGGTAACGTCTACTTCTTCTCTCCCTCCACATCGTCCGCCAGATAGCTGAGGATGACTTCGTCGAGCGACTTGTCCCCCATCAAGTCCTCGCCGAATATCGATTTGCCTTGCTGCGGACGCGCCTGTCCGAAGATCGACGCAGGACGTGTCGGCGCGTACCGGCGCTCGGCGCTCGCCCCGGGGGCAACCGACGGAGATCGGCGTGCGGGCAGGGGCGGCGGGACGGAGGAGCGCACCCCGGGCGCGCCCGTTTTCTGTCGCAGGAGATCCGCGGGCGGCGGAGGAAGCTCGCTCGCCGTCCGCTGCGCCGGCGACGACGGGTCGGCGGCCTCCGCAGCGCGTTCGAAGCCGTCGACATCGAGCGTCAGCTCTTCGGGCTCGTGGACCGTGCTCGGCGGCTCGGCGGTCACCTCCTTGGCCGGGTGCGCCGGCTCGACCTGGGCTGGACGGCTGGACCGCGGTGGAAGTGGAGGGGGAACCCCAGCCGGCCGCTTCGCTTCGACGGGCGCGCGCACTGGTTGCACGAGAGCGCCGCCGGTTGCGACCGGCCGCGAGGACGGGGCATCCCCGCCGGCGTCGGCGATGCCCTCGAACTTGCCGTCGCGCAACGCGATGAACATCGCCTTGTGCTGCTGCTTCATCATCTCGCGAACGATCTCGGTCATTCGCTCGCTGGTCGTATACTCCGCATAGCTCGTCTTCACGCTCTTCACGATCCGGCCGCCGTCGGTGAAAAGGTGCGTCATGATGTGGCCATACTTGACCCCCGAGTCTTCCGTCTGGATGTGGAAGACCTTTCCCTTGTGGCGAACGTTGTTGTTGTACCCCAGCAGGGGAGATGACCGAATGGACATGACGGGAGCTCGGCCGAAGAGCGCAGAGCAGCTCCAGCATTCAGGGTACCACAGCGGCCGCAGCGCCAAGAACGGGCACGCCCTCGTGTAGGTTCGCCACCGCTTTTCGTTCGCTTCGTTCGCTTCGTTCGCTTCGTTCCCCAGCCGCTCGGGGCTCAGTCGCCCACGATGCTCCGCAAGCAGCCTTCGCGTCGCGCTCGGATTTCGGCGACCGGGACCGCGCACGATGCGAGCGGCGCCGCGGCGAGCGCCAGCACCTCGCCGCCGGTGTCCCCGATTCGCGCGGCGGGGACGCCGGCGGTGCCGGCCAGTTCGAGCACCCGAGCGGCGGCCGCGGGTCGAACGCTGACGACGATCCGCGACGGCGCCTCTCCGAAGACCGCCGCCACGGCGTCGACCGGTGCCCCCGACGCCGGCAGCTCGATTCGAGCCCCCACGTCGACCGGTCCGGTCGTACAGCTTTCGGCCAACGTCGCCGCGAGCCCGCCATCGGCGACGTCGTGCGCGCTCTCGAGCAGCTGGGCTCGGGCAAGCGCAATCACGAGCTTCTGCAACCTCGCTTCTGCGGCGAGGTCGATGGAAGGCGGGGGCCCTCCCGGCGCCGCGCGCTGTATTGCGGCGTGCGCGCGGACAAGCCACTCGCTTCCCGCGAGCGCCCTCGCGCCCCGGCTGACGGCCTCGCCCAGGAGCAACACCGTATCGCCGGCTCGCTTGAACGACGCGGTCACGACGTCGCCTTCTCGTGCGACGAGGCCGACGGCGGCCACGGCGGGTGTGGGAAGAATCGATCGGCCGTCGGTCTCGTTGTAGAGGCTCACGTTGCCGCTTACGATCGGCACGCCAAGAGCCGCACATCCTGCGGCAATCCCGTCCACCGCGCGCGCAATCTGCTCCATCACCTCGGGACGCTCCGGATTGCCGAAGTTGAGGCAATCGGTGATCCCCACGGCTTCCGCGCCGCTGCACGCGAGGTTGCGGCACACTTCGGCGATCGCCATCGCCCCACCGACATACGGATCGAGCTCGCACATGCGAGGGCTGCAATCGACCGCAAACGCGAGCAGCTTCTCAACGACGTTGCCCTCGCCCTCGCACAGAACACGGACGACCGCCGCGTCGGAGCCGGGCCGCACGACAGTGCCCCCGCGCACGATGTGGTCGTACTGCCGCCACACCCAGGCTCGCGATCCGACGTTCGGCGAGCCGACGAGATCGAGGAGATCGATGCCGACGTCGGCCGGGATCGGCACGCCCGCCGGGTCGGAAATCGCGGGCGCGCCGCCGGCTGCGGGGCGAGGGCGATCGTAGACCGGAGCGTCGTCGGTCAGGACGCCGATCGGCACGTCGCAGACGACGACTGGCGCGCGCCTCGACGGGGGGTCGACCAGCGGGTCGTACCCGGCTGTTGCCTTGACGACCCAGCGCTTCGTGTCGGTCACGACGCCGATCACGGCTGCGTCGAGATCCCACCGCGCGCAGATCGCCAGCACGCGCGCCTCCTGGCCCGGCTTCGCCACGAGGAGCATTCGCTCCTGCGATTCGCTCAGCAGGATCTCGTAAGGCGTCATGGCCTTTGCGCGGCGCGGTACGAGGTCGAGATCGATCTCGATCCCGTTGTTCGCGCGGCCGGCCATCTCGACGCTCGAAGACGTGAGGCCCGCGGCGCCCATGTCCTGAATCCCCTCGAGCACGTCCGCGGAGAAGAGCTCGAGGCACGCCTCGAGCAGGAGCTTGCCCATGAAGGGATCCCCGACCTGCATGGTCATCCGCATTCCTGGGCGAAGCCCTGGCGCGGGCGTGTCGGATCCTTGCGACGGTCCCTTCTCGGAAAACTCGCCGCTCGCCATCGTCGCGCCGTGGATGCCGTCCCGTCCGGTCTTGGCGCCGATGTAGAGGATGGCGTTGCCGACCCCCGATGCGCGTCCGTAAAATATCCGATCCGCGCGCGCGACGCCGCAGGTGAATGCGTTGACCAGAATGTTGCCGTCATAGCGCGGGTCGAATTGCAGCTCGCCGCCGACGGTGGGGACGCCGATGCAGTTGCCGTAGCCGCCCACGCCGGCCACCACGCCCCGGAGCAGCTCGGGCGTGCGCGGGTGGTCGGGCCGGCCGAAGCGCAGCGAATTGAGGCTTGCGATCGGGCGTGCGCCCATCGTGAACACGTCGCGCAGGATGCCGCCGACACCGGTCGCGGCCCCCTGGTGAGGCTCGATGAAGCTCGGGTGGTTGTGCGACTCCATCTTGAAGACGGCGGCGAAACCGTCGCCGATGTCGACGACGCCGGCGTTCTCCCCCGGGCCCTGAATGACGCGCGGTCCCTTCGTGGGCAAGCGGCGCAGGTGCACCCGCGACGATTTGTAGGAGCAGTGCTCGCTCCACATGACGCTGAATACGCCCAGCTCGGCGTACGTCGGCGTGCGGCCGAGCGCCCGGCGCGCGAGACCGTACTCGTCGTCGGTCAGCTTGTGGGTCCGGGCGAGCTCCGGGGTGACGGGCGGGTCGTGCGGGAAGTTCTCGGTCATCGGTGGCTCAACGTAGCCCGACTCAATCCGCTCCCGCGGTTCGGTAGGCCTCGCGCTCGGTCAGTCGGGCGACGTACGCGCCGAACTTGGAGCGCTCAGGGACCAGCCCGAGCGTGATCGCGCCCTTCACGATCGACCCGACGACGATGTCAGCCGCCGTGAAGTCGTCGCCCACGAGGTACTTTCTGCCGTCGAGCGCCGCGTCGAGCACGGCCGCGCGCTGGGAGAACGCGCTCTTCGCCTTCGCCAGAGCCGTCGTGTCTTGGCGATCCGCGGCGAACGACGCGTCGAGGACGGGCGGGTCCAGCGCCGCCGCTCCGTAGTAGAGCCACTGGAGATACGGCCCGCGCTCAGGCGCGTCGGGCCTCGGCGCCAGCTCCTTGTCGAGGAACTTGTCGGCGAGGTACGCGCAGATCGCACCCGACCCGGTCAGCGCGACGTCGCCGTCCACGAGCGTGGGCACGCGAATTCCGAACATCGGAGGCGCGACGCGAACGCGCACGAGGCAATAGGGCACGCCGAGCTCCTCGAGCATCCACCGCGCCCTTGTCGCCCGCGTATGCGGTGCGTAGTAGAGCTTCATCGCCTCCCTCTTGCCCGTGCCGCCGGCCGGCCGCAAGAGGCACGCGGCGTCTCCATGCGAAAGAACCCGTTCGCCGCGACGGCCTTCCTCGAGTGGGCCACAGCAATCGGCGGCCTCAGGCTTCCGGACCCCCACGCGAGGGGACGACTTGCGTGCGCGGCGCACGGGCTCCCGACGCCGACCCGAGGGCGTGCGGAGTCGGGGCAAGCGCTGCCTCGCCGACACACGTGCACGCCCCGCGCGCGCGACCGCTTGGCCGCGCGCACAAGTACTCGCTTAGCGTGCACGAGCGCTCGGCTGGCGTGCACGAGCGCTTGCCCAGCCGGCCCAATGGCTTGCCGAGCGCGCCCACGTGCTCGCCTCGCGCCCACGTGTTCGCCTCGCGCCCACGTGTTCGCCTCGCGCCCACGTGCTCGCATCGCGCGCGCAACGACTCGACCCGTGGCCTCCGCGTCGACGACATTTACCGGGCCAACGACATTGCGTCGCAACCTGCGCGCCATTCGAAAGAATTCGGGTAAGAACGACGGCAACGACGAAGGCGAGGCGACGTGATGTCCAAGCGCAGTCCCGAAGACATCCTGAGCGACATCGAAGACTCGGAGGCGGACGACGAGATCGAACGGGTGCTCGCGATGACCCCGGAGGAGCGACGGCGGGAGCTCGGCGCGGGTGGGTTCGACATGGCGAGCCTGCACGCCAGGGCGGACGCGCTGTACGCGCAAGTCCATCGAGCGGAGCAGGACGCCCCGTTGCGCGTGAACGTCGTTCCGCTTCCGGCACCGCGCCGCAGGACCGCGCGAACGGTGTGGGCCATTTCGCTGATCGCAGCGGCGATCGGCGTCGCGTTCGTCATCATGTCCATGGACGCCGTCGTGGGGAAGGCGCCCGATCCCAGCCGGTTGCGAAGCGCCGCGTACGCCGCCTGCGACGCGTACCGCTGGAGCGAGTGCGAGGAGAAGCTCGACCAAGCGAGGGCCGTCGATCCCGGGGGAGAGAGCGACCCTCGTGTCGTGGCGGCGCGTAAGGCGCTTCGCGAAGCGAAGCCGTAAGGCGCCGGGAGGCACGCGGGCCACGGGGTCGCTGCAGGCGCGTGGCCGCTTCGGGCGCGAACGATGTCACGATGATCCAATCCTGGTTTCGTGGGGAAACTATTCGGAAACGCCTGCACCTGCATTGTCTCCCGTGTTCCCACTCAGGAGGAATTGATGCGCATTCGATATGCTTTGGTAGCCCTTTCGCTCGCGTCGTTGACGGTCGTTGGCTGCGGCGACGACACGGGGACACCTCCGTCCGTCACCGCGGACGCGAGCCCCGACGGCACCGTCGAAGGCAGCACGTCCGATGCATCCGGAGATTCCGCGACGGATTCCGCGGATTCATCCGCCCCCGATGCGACGGCCGACGCGGGGGACGCGGCGACCGAAGGCGGGGACGGCGGCGACGCCAGCGCGGACGCGAGCGACGCGACGCCCCACGTGGACGCGAGCGATGCGACAGCGAGCGACGCCGGCGATGCAGCGGTGGCCGACGCGAGCGACGCGACGGCGGACGTGAGCGACGCGACGGCGAGCGACGCGACGGCGAGTGACGCGGGCGACGCGGCGTCGACCGACGCCACCGACGCTGCGATCGTGGATGCAGCCACCGACGCGGAAGCCGGCGACTAGAATTAGTAGAGTGAGGTTCGTCGCGCACCTGCGCCTGTGCTACCAACGGCCCCGATGCGCGCGTGCGTGGTCGTATTCCCAGGCTCGAACGCGGAGGCCGAGATGGTCCGAACGCTGCGCGACCTTTGCGGCGTGCCGACGACGGTCGCCTGGCATACCGAGACGGAGCTTCCGCCGGGCACCGACCTCGTGGCGCTGCCCGGTGGGTTCAGCTTCGGCGACTATCTGCGGTGCGGGGCCATCGCGAAAGTCAGCCCGATCGGCCCCGCCTTGCGCGCCCATGCCGGTCGCGGCGGCTGGGTGCTCGGCGTGTGCAACGGCTTCCAGATCCTCACCGAGCTCGGCCTTCTGCCGGGGGCTCTCACGCGCAATCTGCATCAGCGCTTCGAGTGCGGCGACTGGCACGTCAAAGTGACCGCCGCCGGGCCGTTCACGCCGAAGCTCGATGACGTCTGGCGGCTTCCGATTGCACACGGCGAGGGGCGGTACCAAGCCGACGCCCAGACCTTGCGTCGTCTCGAGGGCGAAGGGCGGATCGGTCTCCGCTATTGCACGGGCGACGGCGCGATCGACGATCGCGCGAACCCCAACGGCAGCATGCACGGCATCGCCGGTGTGTACGGGGGCCCCCGCCGCAACGTCTTCGGTCTCATGCCGCACCCCGAGCGAATGAGCGAGTCGATCCTCGGTGGCGCCGACGGACGCAAACTCTTCGACGCAGTGCTCTCGGCCGCTTAGCTCGATCGATCACCCCGAGTTTTGCTCCCCGAGTCCTTTCGGAGCGGCAGGATAGCGCGTAGCCACGCGCCGGCGTCGATTCGCGCTACGTTCCGGCGCATGCCCCCCCGCGCCCGCCGCCCCCCGCCGGATGCCGGCGCCACGCTCTTCGGCGCCGCCGCGAGAAAGAGCTCCCAGCGCGGCGCGCCGCTCGCCGATCGCATGCGCCCCGTCGCGCTGCCCGACCTCGTCGGTCAGACGCATCTCCTCGGCCCGCATTCCTTCCTCACCCAGGCGATCACCGGTGACCGCGTTCGCTCGATGATTTTCTGGGGCCCGCCGGGCAGCGGAAAGACGACGCTCGCCCGTGTCATCGCGGCCGCAACGCGTTCGCACTTCGTGCCATTCAGCGCGGTGCTGTCGGGCGTCGCGGAATTGCGTGAAATCGTCACCGCGGCCCGTGACCGGCTGGCCTTCCATGGCGGCCGCACCATCGTGTTCGTCGACGAGATTCATCGATTCAACAAGGCGCAGCAAGACGCGTTTCTCCCGCACGTGGAAGACGGGACGATCGTCCTGGTCGGCGCGACGACCGAGAACCCCAGCTTCGCCGTCAACGCGGCGCTCCTCTCCCGGTGCAAAGTGTTTCACCTCGAAGCCCTCGGCGTGGCTGACGTGGTCGTCCTTCTGCGCCGCGCCCTGGCCGACAAGGAGCGCGGGCTCGGAGACAAGGGCCTTTCCGCCGATGACGACGCGTTGACGGCCATCGCCGGCGCCGCCGGGGGCGACGCACGCCGCGCGCTCTCGACCCTCGAGCTCGTGGCCGACCATCTGGAGACGACCGGCGACAAGCACATCTCGATCGAGGCCGTGGCCGTGGCCGAAAGCCACAGGCCGCTCCTCTACGACAAGGCCGGCGAAGAGCACTACAACGTCGTCAGCGCCTTCATCAAATCGATGCGCGGCAGCGACCCCGACGCCGCCACGTACTGGATGATGAGGATGATCGAGGCGGGCGACGAGCCGCTCTTCGTCTCGCGCCGGATGCTGATCTTCGCGAGCGAAGACATCGGGAACGCCGATCCGCGCGCTCTCCTCGTCGCGAGCTCCGCCGACGCCACCGTGCGGCGCGTCGGGATGCCCGAGGGTACGTACGCGCTCGCCCAAGCGTGCATCTATCTCGCCTGCGCTCCCAAGTCGAATGCTTGCACGGTGGCGTGGCATCGCGCCAAGGCCCTCATCGCCAAGCACGGGAGCGTGCCCGTGCCCAAGAAGCTACGCAACGCCGTGACGCCGCTGATGAAGGAAGAGGGATACGGCGAAGGATATCGATACGCGCACGACTTCGAAGGCTCGGTCGTACCGGGCGAGACGTACTTGCCCGAGGAGCTGGAGGGGCAACTGCTCTACGACCCTACCCCGCACGGCGAAGAGGCGCGGGTGAAGGAGCGCCTTTTCGCGATCCGATCGAGGGGGTGAATCGCCGCCGGTTTCACCGTTCGGAACCTCGAACGCTCAACCGAGCGACTCGAGCGCGCCCTCGAGCTCGCCGAGTGCGTGGGCGTCTCCTCGCTTGCGTGCTTGGTCGGCTCCCGCCGAAAGCCAAGCCCGCGCGTCGGCCGGGCGCCCGATCTTCTCGAGCATCTGCCCGCACATCAGATACATCGGCACGTAGTCGGGGGTGCGCGCGCGCAGGACCTCGAACGTCGAGAGGGCATCGTCGTACCGCTCGAGGCTCCGATACTCCATCGCGAGGCCGTACCAGGCGAACGGATCCGCCTTCTGCGTCCCCTGCTCGCGGGTTAGCTTGAGCAAATAGTCGAGGCGCTTGCTCATGGCGACCATGCCGCCCAAAGTAGCATGAAGGGCGCTCGCGCTCGCGTCGCCGGGGAGCGCACCCATGGAGGTATGATCAAGAGGATGGGTCCTCCCTCCCACGGCCCGCGCTTACCAGGCAGCCCGCCGGAGCTCGAGCTCGGCGCCGTGCCTGCGGTCAAGCCCAGGCCGCAACGCGTTGCGGATCCGGAGAGCCCGTTCGAGCTCGCGGTCGACGCGGACGCGCTGGTGGAGGAACGATCTCTGCGGATGTCTCCCGCCGCTCTTTTCGCGGGCGCGAGCCCCGCAGCGTCGGCGGAGCTCGCGCACGACGCGCGCCTTCTCGCGGACTACGGAGACGTTCCACGCCACCCGATTCTGTCGCCGCTCTACGCCTATCGCGTGCTCAAGCGGCGTCGCGAGCTGAAGAAGGCGCTGGCTGGGCGGCGAGAAGAGGCTGCGCGGGCTGTGGAGCAAGCGGAGGAGGCGCTCGTCGCCTTTGCCCAGCGCGTGCGTGGGGCCGTGGAGGGCTCCGCCGAGTACTCGCGGGCGCTCCACGAGTTGCGCGAGGCCGAGGAGCTCCTGCGATCCCGCGATCGCGTGCTCGCCGCCGAGCAAGACGCCCAGAACGCCCGACGGGCCCAAGTCGAGGCGCGGATCGCGAGCCTCGAAGCCGAGCTCGCGCAGGCTCGAGCGGTCGAGCGCGCCGCCGGTGCCGACCTCTCCGAGGCGCAACGGGCGCTCGCCCGCGAAGACGCGAGGCTCAAGCGCGCGGAGACCGAAGTGCGCGCGGCGCGGCAGCGCCCGAGCGGCGGCGAGGCGAGCGGATGACGCTGCAACCCATGCAAGACGAACCGCGGTTGATGCGCGCGCGCGCGCGCCTCGGGATGGTGCTGAGCGGCAAATGGACGATCGAGGCCCTGCTCGGTGCCGGAGGCATGGCTGCCGTCTATTCGGCAGTGCACCGCAACGGCAAGCGCGTCGCGGTCAAGATGTTGCACGGAGACCTGAGCCACGACCAGGAAGTGCGCAGGCGCTTTCTCCTCGAGGGGTACGCGGCGAACACCGTTCAGCACGACGGGGCCGTGAGCGTGCTCGACGACGACGTCGCGGCCGACGGCTCCGCGTTCATCGTTATGGAGCTTCTCGAGGGCGAGACCCTCGACGAGCGGTGGGAGAGGCTGGGCCGCACCCTCTCGGCGCGCGACGTCCTGGCGGTCGTCGATCAACTTCTCGACGTGCTCGTGGCCGCGCACGGCAGGAACGTGGTGCACCGCGACATCAAGCCGGAGAATCTGTTTCTCACGAAGAGCGGCGTGGTCAAAGTGCTCGACTTCGGCATCGCCCGGGTGTTCGAGGGGGAGACCGCACGATCGAGCACGACCCGCGCTGGGATGGTGATGGGAACACCCGCGTTCATGGCGCCCGAGCAAGCGCGCGCACGGTGGGACGAGGTCGACGGGCGCACGGATCTGTGGGCGGTGGGGGCGACGATGTACACGCTTCTCAGCGGTCACTACGTCCACGAATCCGCGAGCGATCAAGAGCAAGTGATCTCGAGCGCGACCCGGAGCGCCGCCCCGCTCGCGAGCGTGGCCCCCGGCGTGCCCACCGTGGTAGCCGCGCTCGTCGACCGGGCCCTGGCTTTCCAGAGGAACGAACGCTGGCCGGACGCCACGTCGATGCAGCAAGCGGTGCGCGAAGCGCTCGACTCGCTCGGCGGTCCGGAGCCGTTCGCCACGGCCTCGGTGCGCAGACCCGTCACGGCGAGTGCGCTGGCGAGCGGGGTCGCTTCGCACATCACCGCGGCCACGGCGATCGACACCATGACCGGGTCCGCGCTCTCGGCGTGGAACAGCGAGCGCGATCTCCGGGCGGCCGAGGCAGCGAGGCTCCGCGCGTCCGTCGCGTCGCTCCTTCAACGGCACGCCGACGCCAAGAGGCGTGCGGCCGAAGCCCAAGCAAGCATCGACGCCGGTCGCGCGGAGCGAAGCTCGCTCGAGCTATGGTTCAAGCGCAAAGTCGGAACGCGCACGGCAGCCGTAGATGAGGCGCAGAAAGAAGTGAGGCGGCGGCTGGTCGCGGTTGCGAAGCGGGCGGTGTTGGACCGCGACAACATCGGGTCGGAGCTCGATCCTGCGCGCAAAGAGATCGGCAAGCTCGAGCTCGCGTCCGCGTCCGCAGCACGCGACGTGCGGGTGCACGAGGCGGCCCTCGCGTCGTACGACACGCGATCGCTGCGTCAGGGAATGCTGGTGGCGGCGGCCCTCGTGCTCCTCTTGGTAGTCGCGCCGATCGTATGGCGCGCGGTGCGCGTGGTCGAGCCTCCAAGTCCGAGGGCGCCCGTCGTCACCGAAGCACCGCGATAATGGGTTACGAGCGGCCCCACCACGTCGAGCCGCGGACTCAGCGGAGCCCTTAAGCTCCTGGTCTCGCCTGATCGAGCGGACGCCGCTCTACCCCGTGTTCCGCATCCCTGCCGAAATGCCGTTGAGCGTGAGCAGGAGCGCGCGGTCTACACGCTCGTCGCCCGCGCTGCGGCGCCGCAAGAGCTCCACTTGGAGAAAGCTCATCGGATCGACGTACGGGTTGCGAAGCTGGATGGATCGCTTCAGCGCCGGATTGCCGTCGAGAAGCTTGCGCGTACCCTGGATTCGCTTCACCCAGTTCACCGCGCGCGCGTGCTCGGCGCGGATCTTCGGCCAAACGGCGTCGCGCGCATCCGGCTCGGCGAGGGCGGCGTAGCGCTCGGCGATGCCCATGTCGCTCTTGGCGAGCACCATCTCGACGTTCTCGATCACCGCGCGGAAGAACGGCCAGTTGCGATACATCTCCGCGAGGAGGTCGGCACCCCCTTCGCGCGAGCCTACGCGCTCGAGGGCGGCACCGACCCCGTACCAGCCCGGCAAGATGGCGCGGTTCTGAGTCCAGGCGAACACCCACGGGATCGCCCGGAGGGCGTCGACGCCGCCAGCCCCTCGCTTGGACGGACGCGACCCGATCGGAAGCCTCGCAATCGCCTCGATAGGCGTGGCGGTGGTGAAGAACTTGAAGAAAAGCGGCTCTTCCCAGACGAGCGCGCGGTATTCGATCTTCCCCGCCTCGGCGAGCTCGTCGTAGACTTTCGCGTAGCGCTTCTCGTCGGCAGGCGCGGGCCTCTCTTGCGCGCCAAGCGAGTGCAGAAGGGCGCCACCGATGAAGAGTTCGATGGTTCGCTGCGCGAGCTCGGGCCGCCCGTACTTGTGGTCCAGCGCTTCCCCTTGCTCGGTCACTTTGAAGCGCCCCGCCACCGAGCCTGGCGGAAGGGCCAAGATCGCCTGCTGCGCCGGCCCGCCGCCGCGGGCCACCGACTCGCCGCGCCCGTGGAAGATGCGAAGGGGGACATTGGCCGCCGCGGCAACCGCCGGAAGCGCGTGCTGCACTCTGCGGAGAACGCCGCTGGCGGCGAGCAGTCCGATTTCCTTGCCGGAGTCGCTGTACCCCACCATCACTTCTTGGACGCCACGCCCTTGGAGATGGCGGCGATAGACAGGGTGGGCGAAGAGAGCGCGCAGAATGTCGGCGCTTCCTTCGAGTGCGGCGCTCGTTTCGAAGAGCGGGACGATGTCGAGCCGCGCGAACTCGCGTTCGGAGTCCCATAGTCCGCAATTTCGCGCGCATTCCAGCGCGGCCAGAACGCAGTTCTGGTCGCGGGTCATCGAGAGAATCAGCGTCCGGCAGGCTCCTTCGCCCATCTCGCGCTGAGCACGCGCGATGCGCTCGAGTGCCGAAAGGAGCCTATCCGCTCCGGGCGTGCGCTCTCCCTTGCCGGCCAGAAACGCCGCCCCCGCGCGAGCGTCGTCGGCGACCGTGCGCATCTCGAGCTCCGCGATGCCGAAGCCGCGCGCCTTGACGAGCTCGAAGAGAGCCCGCGCATGCCGCTCGCCTGAGTGCATGCACTTGGCTTCGCGCAGGCTGTCGGCAATGAGCCCGAGGTCGCTCGCGAGCTCGCTCGGCTGCCGGTACCCGTGCCCCGGGTCGTGCTTGCCCTCCTTGCTTTCACGCGGTTCGAGCATTGTCCGCCGCTGTTCGATGGTCGCGATCGTCGCGGCCAGCCGAGCCTCGACGAAGCGCAGCTTCTTCCGCCAGGGCTCGCCTTCGGTTCTGGGGCCCTGCTCGGCGGCGATCCGCGGCATCAGTCGCGAGTCTTCTTTGATTGACGCAAGGAGGGCCTCCGGGGCGCGCACGTACCGGTCGGATTGGGACAGCTTCCCGCCGAGCTGGCGCACCGCGCGAGACAAGCGGCGGAGGCCGCGCGCTTGGTGGGCGAGAATCGAGTCCTCGAGCACTTCCGGGGTCACGTACGGATTGCCGTCCATGTCTCCGCCGACCCACGAATGGATCCGAAGCGGAGTCTGGACGAAGCCGAGGCGCTTGCCGTAGACGCGCTCGAAGGCACGATCGAGGTCGTCTGGAAGCTGAAGCATCAGGTCCCAAAGAGTCTCCTCGACGTAGAAGAGGACGTTCTTGACCTCGTCGCCGACGGTCGGCCGCTCGCGCCGGACTTCGTCGGTCTGCCAGAGGGCGGTGATCTCTTCGCGAATGGACTCGCGCGCGTCGGCAATCTCCTGGGGCGTGAGCGAGCATTGATCGCGCTCTTCGAGGCGGCGCGCGATGCGGTAGAGCTTTTCGAGGATCGTGCGGCGCGCCGCCTCGGTGGGGTGGGCGGTGAGCGAGAGCGTGACTTCGAGCCCGGCGATGGCGGCGCGCGCGGCTTCCGCCGACACGCCAGCGTCCCTCGCGCTCTCGAGCACCGCGCGGAGAGAGCCGCGCTGAGACCGGCCATCTCGATCGCGAGCGTGCGCGCGCGTACGCCGAATGCGGTGGTTCTGCTCGGCGAGGTTGACCAGCCGAAAGTACGTGGCGAACGCGCGGATGATGATGATCGCGTGCTCGAACGGCAGCTCGGAAAGGAGCGCCGTCAGCTCGGCGGTCCGCGCGGAGCGTTCTTCCATCGGACCGCGGCGTCGCAGGATGGCGAGCTTGCGGACGCGCTCTTCGAGCGCATAAAGCGGCTCTCCCTCTTGCTCGATGAGGACTTCACCGAGAATACGCCCCAGGGAGTGCACGTCGCTACGGAGTGGCCTATCGACCTCGCGCTTCCGACGCATTGCGGTAAGCGCATGTTTGCCGCACATGCGCCACCACGTCGAGCTTTATCGTCACGATCGTGCGAGCCCTGCACGCATGCATAGAGTCCAGCCCCGCAACCTGCGTCCGCGGTGGCCCACCGGCGCACGAATCGTGGCATTCGGCGCTCGTCTGCCCCAAACGTAGACGCTCACCGCCACGATGTGCGAGACTGTTCGCCAAGGAGCCATGGCCGACAACGAGAGCAAGAGCGGTCCGGATGCCTCGAAGAGCGACAAGCGCAAGCAGAGCCTCTATTTTCCGGAGACGATGCTCGACGAGATCCAGAAAGAGGCGCAGCGGTTGCAGCGCTCGATGTCCTGGGTCGTGCAGCGCGCTTGGAAGCACGCCCGGCGCGAGATCAAATCGCTGCCCGGCTCAAACGAGCCCGAAAGCTGATCGCGCCTGATGGGGTGACCCGCATCCCCACGCGCGGTGCCGTAGGGGCGCCAGTCCCGAACGGTGGTTTGCCATGGACGATCCAGTACGTGGCCAGGACGACGAGTAGCCCGGCTGCCAAGAGGATCAGCCCGACCGCAAGCGGATCGGGCGTCGTGCGGGCGACGATCGAGCGCGCGGCGGCGCGGACGTCCTCTTCGGATGCCGAAGCGGCGAGCTTGCGGCCCTCCACTCGCACGCGCCCGTAGTCGCCGCGGGCGAAGGCCTGTACCAGCGCATCGAGCGCGGGAGTGCGCGGGAAGTCGTTCGCGAAGCGGGGTAGGCGGTCCGAAGGCAGCACGCCACGCGCGGCTTAGCACGACGCAGGGTTCGCGTCCGCGGTGCTCGAGCTGCACCGCGACGCGCAACGACACCTCGCGGGCGACTGCGACACAGCGACCGCGCCACCCCACGCGCATCGACACCTCGTGCAGGTCTTGCGAGCCTCGCAACGCCGAGTCGTCGCGCCCCTGGCGAGGTTCGGCGCCGCTAGTTCGCGACCAGCGCGACCGCCTGGAAGCACACCTGGTTCGCCGACGACCCGGCCATGAAGGCGAACGCGATGCCCGTGGAGGAATCGCCTTGGGACGTCGTGAACGTGTGAGTCAGCGTCTGCACGCTCGTGGTCACCGGTTCGTTCGCGCTCTCGAAGTCGGCCGCGTAAGGGGGATTCGATTGCCCGACCTTGGCGTCCACGCTGAGCGGCTGGGTCGCTCTCGCCTTGTAAGAGAACGTGTATGAAGTACCCGGTGCGACGACCGCCCCTGGCGAGCCCGCCGGTTGCGGCCAGCCGAGCGTGGCCTGCCCGCCGGCGGCGACCGAGACGCACAGCTCCCCGTTCGTCACGGTGACGGTCCCTGCACCCGCGACGACCGCCCATAGGGGGCTGCTCGGCTGCGAGAAGTCCCCGTCCGTCACGAGGTTCGTCCCCTGTCCGCCGGTGGGTTCCGCGTCGGGCGTTGTGCCTCCGCCCTCGTCCGCAGTCCCGGCGTCCGGAGCCGCAGCCTCCGCAACTGACACTTCCGGCGAGGATGCCTCCGGAGCCGCTGCTTCGGGAACTCCTCCGCCGTCATCCCCCGGGAGCGGGTTCGTCGCGGGGGACGGGGAGTCCGACGGCGGGATGACGGTTGCCGGCATGCCGCCCTCGGGGGCATTGGACGCGCTGCAGCCTTGCGCATCTGGCGGGCAGACGACGCCGGTGCTGTTCGTGCACCCGCTCGCGAGAGCCACCGTCGCGAAACCGAGCCAGACACCGACGCGGCGTATTCTCATCGCGGACGAAGTTTCCACACTTGCCGGCCCATTCGCAATCTGCAGCCCGGCCCGCTGCACGCCGCTGCTTCCCGAACGCGATCCTCGCCTTGCGGCCCTGGCCGCCAGCAGGCTAGCGTCGCGGGCTGCTCCCTCATGGCGAATCAAACCGTTCACTTGCCGATAGCCCAGGCGCCCGAGGCGCTGCGAAAAGACGCGTGGTGGGTAGGTCCGGCCGTCACCGTCCTCGTTCTGTCCGGGTTCGTCGGCTACGCGACGTGGCGCACGTTCGAAGGCTCCGGGTACGAGTGGGGGGCGTATCTCTCCCCGTTCTACTCGCCGCTGTTCGACACGACGTGGGCGAAGGGCCTAGGGCTCGGGTTCATCACGCCCGCGATGCTCATCCTGCCAGCTCCGCTCTCGTTTCGCCTCACCTGTTACTACTACCGAAAGGCGTACTACCGCGCCTTCGCGTGGGATCCGCCGGCGTGCGCCGTCGCCGAGCGCTCGACGCACGGGTACAACGGCGAGACCAAGCTCCTGCTCTTCCAGAACCTGCACCGTTTCGCCCTCTACCTCGCGATCGTGGTCCTCGTCATCCTCTGGAAGGACGCTGTGCTCGCCGTCTTCGGCTGGAAAGACGGGGTGCACGTCGGGGTCGGTACGCTGGTCATGATCCTCAACGTGCTCCTGATCAGCGGCTACACGTTCGGGTGCCACAGCTTTCGTCACCTGGTCGGCGGCGGCGTCAACAGCTACTCGACCGCGACGCTTGGCCGCTTGCGCTTCGGGCTCTGGAAGGTGGTCACGGTCTTCAACGAGCGACACATGCTCTTCGCGTGGGCGAGCCTCTTCTCGGTGGGTCTGACCGATTTTTACATCCGGATGGTGGCGACCGGTCAGCTGACGGACGCGAGGCTCTTCTGATGGCCACCGACGTCAAGTACGAGACGCACGAGCACGACGTTCTTGTCATCGGCGCGGGCGGCGCCGGGTTGCGCGCTGCGATCGAAGCGAGCAGCGAAGGCGCGACCGTCGGTCTTGTCTGCAAGTCTCTGCTCGGCAAGGCCCACACGGTCATGGCCGAGGGTGGGGTCGCGGCGGCGCTCGGCTACGTCGAGCCCAAGGACAACTGGAAAGTTCACTTCCGCGACACCATGAAGGGTGGGCGCTACCTCAACCAGTGGAGGATGGCGCAGCTTCACGCGATGGAGGCGCCCGATCGGGTCAAGGAGCTCGAGGCGTGGGGTGCACTCTTCGACCGCACCCCCGACGGGCGCATTCTTCAGCGCAACTTCGGCGGCCACAAGTACCCGCGGCTCGCCCATGTCGGCGATCGCACGGGCCTCGAGATGATCCGAACGCTCCAGCAACACGGCATTCATTGCGGGATGCAGGTGTACATGGAGTGCACGATCACGCGCCTGCTCGTCGACGGCGACGTCGTCCGCGGCGCGTTCGGTTACTGGCGTGACAGCGGCCGCTTCGTCGTGTTCCACGCCAAGGCCGTGGTGCTCGCCACGGGCGGCATCGGGCGGGCGTTTCGCGTGAACTCGAACTCGTGGGAGTGCACGGGGGACGGGCAGGCGCTCGCCTACCTGTCGGGCGCAGAGCTCATGGACATGGAGTTCATGCAGTTTCACCCGACCGGGATGGTCTGGCCGCCCAGCGTGCGCGGAACGCTCATCACCGAAGGGGTGCGGGGCGAGGGCGGAACGCTGCGCAACAAAGACGGCAAGCGCATCATGTTCAACTACATCCCCGAGCTCTACGCCGGCGAGACGGCGAGCGCCGAGGAAGAGGCCGACCAGTGGCTGCGCGAGAGCACGTCGGGAGTTGCGTCGAAGGCGCGCCGAACTCCGGATCTCCTCCCTCGCGACATCGTCGCTCGTGCCATCCACAGCGAGGTCAAGGCGGGCCGCGGCTCGCCCCACGGGGGCGTCTTCCTCGACATCCACTCGCGCCGAAGCGCGGAAGACATCAAGCGCAAGCTTCCCGCGATGTATCACCAGTTCAAAGAGCTCGGCGACGTCGACATCACCAAAGAGCCGATGGAAGTGGGGCCGACGGCGCACTACGCGATGGGCGGGGTTCGCGTCGATCCGGAGACCCAAGAGTCACGCATCAAGGGGCTCTTCGCGGCGGGCGAGTGCGCCGCCGGAATGCACGGCGCCAACCGACTTGGCGGTAACTCGCTGTCCGACTTGCTCGTCTTCGGTCGCATCGCGGGCCTGCACGCCGCCAAGTACGCGAGCAGCCGCGGGGTTCGGCCTCTCGATGACGGCGAGATCGAGGCGGCCGCACGTGAGGCGCTCGCGCCGTTCGATCGCGCCGAGGGGCCCAACCCGTTTCTTCTTCACGAAGACCTCAAAGACAAGATGCATACCTTCGTCGGCATCATTCGAAGCGAGGAAGACCTCAAGAAGGGCATCGAGCACGTCGAGCGCCTGAAGGCCGCTGCGGCGCGCGTAAAAATCGAGGGCAACCGCCATTTCAATGCGTCTTGGCACCAGGCGTTCGACATGCGCAACATGCTCATCGTGAGCGAGGCGATGGCGCGCGCCGCGTTGCTTCGTACGGAGAGCCGGGGCGCGCACGCGCGCGAGGATTACCCCGACATGGACAAGGGGCGCCTCTCGAAGGTCAACGTGGTCTCGCGCCTCGGGCCCGGCGGAATCACCGTGCACGAAGTACCCCGCCCCGATCCTCCGCCGGAGATTCAGAAAGTGCTCGAGGAAGGATGAGCATGTCCAGCAAGACCGTGACCCTCAAAGTCTTCCGGGGCGACTCGAGCGGCGGCGAGCTCAAGTCGTACGACGTCGAGACCTACCCTGGGATGGTCGTCCTCGACGCGATCCACGAGATCCAGGCCAAACAGGAGCCGACCCTCGGCGTTCGCTGGAACTGCAAGGCGGGTCGATGCGGCTCGTGCGGCGCAGAGATCGACGGAAAGCCACGGCTCATGTGCATGACGCGCATGTCGCACTTCGAAGAAGGAAAGCCGATCACGGTGACCCCGATGCGGTCATTTCCGGTGATCAAAGACCTGGTCCCCGACGTCTCGGCCAATTTCGAGATGGCCAAGAAGATCCCGCCGTTTCGCCCGCGCCCGCGCGATGCCGACGGCACGTGGCGCATGCGGCAGGAGGACATCGATCGCATTCAGGAATTCCGGAAGTGCATCGAATGTTTCCTCTGCCAAAATGTGTGTCACGTCATTCGCGACCACCGCAAGGAACAGTTCGCGGGCCCGCGCTTTTTGATCCACCTGGCAACGCTGGACATGCACCCGCTCGACACCCTCGACCGGCGCGATCTCGTCAAAGACGAGTTCAAAATTGGGTATTGCAACATCACGAAGTGCTGCACTGAAGTCTGTCCCGAGCACATCCACATCACCGACAACGGGATCATCCCGCTCAAGGAGCGTGTCGCCGACGACCACTACGACCCCGTGCGCTGGATCTTGCAGAAGGTGGGCGGCGGCCCGAAGAAAGAGAAGGCGAGGCTGCCGGTCATTCAAGAGCACGCCCCGCCGAAGACGGCGGCCGAGCCGTCCGCGGCCGAGCGCGCTGCCAAGTAGGTCTGGGAGGTCGAGGCGATGATGTATGCGCTCAAACGGCTGCCGCGCGTGAACATCGACGCAGCGATCGCCAAAGGCGCACACTACCGTGACCTGAACCAGCCGGAGGAGGCCGAGAGCATTTGCCGCGACGTGCTCGAGGTCGACGGGACGAATCAGGCGGCGTGGAAGCTTCTGGGCCTCGCGATCACCGACCGATTTGCCACGCGCGAGGCTGGGCTTCTCGAAGAGGCGGTGGCCGCCTTCGAGCGGCTGGATGACGAGTACGAGCGCGTGTACCACGTCGGCGTCGCCTGGGAGCGCGCGGCAAAGGCGCATCTCGAGAGAAACGAAGCGCACAGCGCAGTTACGGCGTTCGAACACGCCCTTTCGCTCTTCGAGCGGGCGGAGACTATGCGGCCTGACTTGCCGGACCCGGTGCTTCGCTGGAATCGGTGCGTGCGTCTGCTATCGAGCCACCCGCTGCTGCGCGCGGCGATCCACGAGCCGCGCGAGCATGAGGTGCGCTTCGGCGACTAGCTTGCTTGGCTCGTGGAAATTGGAAACGTTGACCGCACTCGTCGAGACACCGGAAGACAATGACCGAACCCCCGCAAGCCCCCATCGACCCACACGGCCTCCTCGTCAGCGGGGAAGCCATCGCCACGGAGGCCGAGCTCGCTCGCCTGCTCGGCGTCTCTCGCGCCCTCCTCGGCCCGCTCCTTCGCGGCGCCATGCACGCCGCTGTGCGGTTCGTCGATGCGAAGCCGTCCCCCCGCCGGTTCTCCGTCGCGGACGCACGCGTGGCCATCGCTCCGCATATGCCGGCGCTTGAGGCTCACAAGCGTCAGGCCGCCGAGCGGCAGGAGGCCGAACAGGCGGCGGCGAGGGCACGGCGAGAGGCCAAGGCAGCGGCGCACGCCCTTCATATGGCGAACAAGCGCCGGCCCCCGCCGCAGGCGAGGTCCATGCAGCGAGCCGAACCCAAGTCCAAGCAGCAGCAGCCCGAGGTGTTCGTGCGACGCCGCCCGGGGGGGTAGCATCGGTCACCCCCGCGCACATCGTCCCCGTCCGACATTGCTCGGGATGGTGGGCACGGTGACGTTCGCTCCCGTCAACTCGCTTTCTTTCGTAGTTGCGTCCGAGTTACTCTCTACGTAGTTGCGGAAAGCGGAGTTTCGCGCGCCGCCCGGAGGCATTGAGATGCAATCGCCGCCGCTTCGGCGCGGAGGACCCGCGCAGAGCGCCGAAGCCTTCACTTTCGAGTCGAGGCTCGACAACGAAGAAGCCACGCTCGACGCGATCCTCGCTTCGATGGCCCGCGGCACACTTCCCGCGGGCACTTGGGAGCGATTGTACGCGGCGTCGCAGCGCGACACACGGCTGAGCGAGCTCGCGTTCGCGTTCGAGAGCACCTCCCAAAGCAAGCGCATGAAGGCGCTTGCCCCGGCACTGGCCGCGGAGTTTCTGTTCCAGGCCGCGTGCTTCTTCAGCGATGTGTTCGGCGACGAGCTCGGGGCGATCCCCTACCTCGAGCGGGCACTCGCCATGGTGCCGGCACACTGGGCGTCTTTCGGGAAGATCGAACAGATCCTGCGTAAGACCCAACAGCCAAAAAAGCTCGCCGAGGTCTTGGCCAAGATCGCGCAGCACCGCCCCCGCGCCGAACAGCCCGCGCTTCTCCGCCGCGCCGCCGAGCTCTTGCTGGAGGCTGGCGGCGCCGACGACAAAGCGATCGAGCTCTTTCAGCACGTTCTGCGCCTCGAACCGGGCGACGAGCCGACGCGTGCGCAGCTCGAAGCCCTGTGCATCAAAGGCAACCGCCTGCGCGACGTAGTGCGCCTCAACGAGCAGGCCCTGGCCGCGGAGCCTCCGCCGGACGAGCCGGCGCGCGCGAAGTTGCTCTCCCGAATCGTCGAGGTGTACGCGGACAAGCTCCACGAGCCCGAGCGTGCAATGCCTCACGTCGAGCAGCTGTTGGCGCTCGATCCCGTCAACGAGCAAGGGCGGCGCGTAGCCCAGAAGCTCGTCATCGTGAAGGGCCTCGCAGGCCGTGCGGCGGCGGCGCTCGCGAACGCCTACGAGGCCTCCGGAACGGCCGAAGAGGTCGCACGGTTCGTCACGATCGAGCTCGAGAACACGCGCGGGCCCAAACGCGCCACGTTGCTCGCACGGCTAGGAAAGCTGAAGGCCGAGCGCATGGGAGACGACGTCGGGGCGTTCGACGCGTTCGAGCAAGCGCTGGCGATCGACGCCGACGCCGACGAGCTTCGAGCGGCCTATGTCGCCCTTGCGCGAAAGCTCGGACGTTACGCCGACGCATCGAAGACCCTCGGTCGGGTGCTGGCCACGGTCAAGAGTCCGGCCGTCAAGGCCAGGGCAGGCGCGCAGCTCGGCGAAATATTCCTGCGCGGCGGCGACACCAGGCGCGCGAAAGCCACGCTGGCGGGGGTCGTCAACGCCGCGGACGCGCCCCCTGACGCACTACTCTCTGCTGCTTATGCCCTCGCTGAGATCCATGAGGCGGAGCGGGACAAGTCGGCGCTTGCGGGCGCTCTCGAGCGGATCGCGGGGCTGGAGCCAGACCCGGAAAAGCGCCAGGCGGCAGACGAACGGCTTGCCGAGCTCGCGACCGAAGTGGGGGATGGCGCGCGGGCGATCGGCGCCTATGAGCGACTCTTGTCGACGAGCGCTCGCGCGCGGGCGCTCGCCGCCCTGGCGCCGCTGTATCAGGTGGCCGGGGACCCGGAGAAGCACGCGAGACTGCTCGAGGAGCAGGCGAAGGACACGCTGGACCCCGACGAAGCGCGTGAACGGATGATGCGCGCCGCGCACGTACGCACCGGACAGACGGGTAATGGCGCGGCCGCCGTCGCATCGTGCCGGGCGATCATCGACCGCTTCGGCCCGGCGCGTGACGTGCTCGCCCTCCTCATACCGCTTCTCGAGACGCAGCGGCGGTGGGAGGAGCTCGGTCGTGCGCTCGCCGAAGAGGCGGCGTTGAGTAGCGGGCCTGAGCGCGCGCACGTGATGGCTCGACTCGGCGCGGTTCGCATGCAGCGGCTCGCTGACGCCGGCGGGGCGATCGAGGCGTTCCGGGAGGCGGTCGCCTTCGACGTGGGGGACAAGACGGCGCGGATGATGCTGGAAAAACTCACGGTTGTCGGCGATCACCGGCTGGCCGCCGCGCGCGTTCTCGAGCCAGTATATCGACGCGAAGGGCCGACCGCGGCTCTTCTGAAGGTCCTCGAGCTGCGCGGAGCGCTCGAGCCCGACGTCGACGAGCGGCTGGCCGCTCTTCGCGAGGCGACGCAGCTGGCGGATGGTGCGGAGGGGGCGCGGGCCGCCGAAATCATCGGGCGGGCACTGGTGGATGCAGTCGCGTACAACCGAGCGCTCGGCGAGTGGCTCGAACGGCTCGACGTCGTGGCCGCGCCAGGCACGGACGCGAAACGGCGCGCAGTGATCCTGGGCAATGCCATCGGCGACCGAGAGGTGACCAGCGACGACTTGAGCGCTTTGGCCAAGCGAGCGGCAGAAGCGTACGCCGCGGCTGGTGACGCGGACGCGGCCATTGCGCTGTATCGACGGGCACTCTCCTTCGAGCCGCATTCGGCCGAGCTCCTGTCGCGCGTGGACGATCTGCTCCGCGACCAAGGCAGCCCCAAGGAACGGATCGCCCTCTATCGAGCGGCGCTCGCTCGCGCCGGCGCGTCGAGACGAAGAGAGCTGTTGCACCGCGTCGGCGCGATCGAGCGGCACGACCTCGGCGACACGGCCGCTGCGATCGAGACCTACCGCGCGGCGCTCGACGACGACGCGGACGATGCGGACGCGCAAGCTGCACTGGCCGAGCTCTACGCGCAATCCGAGCGCTGGAACGACCTCTGCGCGTTGCTCGAGGCGCGACTCGCGCGCGTCGAAGGCGAAGCGGCGCGCGCGACGCGGGCCACGTTGGCAGCGGTAGCAGCGGCACATGGCGATGAGTCGCGCGCTCGCGCCCAGTGCGAACGCCTACTCGAGGACCCGGAGCTCGCGCCCGAGCACCTCGACGCGGTCGCCCTCGCCGCCGTGTCCCTCGGCGACGCAACGCTGGAGCGAGCAGTGCTGCGTCGGCGGGCGGAGATGACGCAGGACTCGCGCGAGCAAGTCGCATGGCTCGACCGGCTCGGGGAGCTCGACGAGCGACGCCTCGGAGACTTGGAGGCCGCGGCAAGCGCGTGGAAGCGGGCGGGCGCGCTTGCGGAAGCCGCCAGCGACGACGATGTCGCACGACGGTTGTACTGGCGGGCACGCAAGGTGGCCCCGGAAGATCGGGACGTGACGGCGAGACTGGTGGCGCTCGCGGAACGCGCGCAAGCCTGGGACGAGCTGCCCCTCCTCTACGTTTCGCTCGGCGAGCAGAGTAGCGACCAGGGCGAGCGGGTCGACCTCTGGGTCCGAACAGCGCGGGTGCTGTTCGACCGGCTCGGAGATGTTGCGGGGGCGGCGAGCCGGGCGGGCAGCGCATTCGATCTGGCGCCGACGCGCGCCGACGTGCTGGCGACGTTCGAAGAGCTGAGCGTGGCTGCGGGCACAGTCGACGCGTTCGAGCGCGCGGTCGACGCCGCGCTGGCGCGACTCGAGGCCGCAGGTGGGATGGACGCCGAGCCGCGAGTGCGTTTGCTTTCGTCACGCGCGCGCGCGCTTACCAGTGATCCGCGGCGACTTCAGGATGCGGCGCTTGTGTACCGAGCGATTCTCGAGGAGCCGAACATCGACCGTGCGCACCTCGCAGGCGCCTTGGCGGCGTTCGAGGCGCTGCTCGCCATGGATCGCGATTCCCCCGGGCAGCGCGCGGACCGCCGATGGCTCCTCGAGTGGCGCGCCGACCACGCGTCCGAGGAGGAGCGCGCCGGGCGCTTGCTCGACTGGGCGCGGGAAGAAGAGACGACGTTTGCCGATCCGGCGCAAGCGCTCGCCCTTTACCGTCGCGTCCTCGGTCTCGACCCCGATTCCGACGAGGCCCTCTCGGCGATGACGCGCTTGGCGCTGGCGACCGGAGACACCGACGCGGCCCTGACCGCGCTGGGTGCCCGTCGCGACCGCGCAGACGGTCCGGCTCGCGCGGCCGTCGAGCTGGAGATCGCGCAAGTTCTCCTGGCGCGGACCACTCGCTGGCCGGAGGCGCTTGGCTCGCTGCGGGCAGTCCTCGCCGATGCGCCGAACGACCCGACCGCCCGCGCGCTGGCGGGGCAGCTTCTCGACCACGCTTCGACCCGAGCCGACGCGATTCGAATGCTCGAACAAGCGTGCGACGCCACCGAAGACGCCGTTGCGCGCGCGGAAATCCTGACGCGCCTCCTCGACGCTCCGGTCGAGCCGGACTCCGAAGCGCGGCGGGGCTGGTTCGCGCGCCTCTGCGATTTGCAGCGCGAGCAGGTGGGGCCGGAGACGGCGATGGCCACCGCCGTGCGCGCCGCGCGCGAGATGCCCGAAGTCCCCGCGCCGTGGGACCGGGCCGAAGCGATGGCACGAGCGCTCTCGCGCCCCGATGACATGGCGGCCCTCTACGAGGAAGTGCTCGGTCGGCCGCTCACTCGCGACGCGGCGCGGGTCATCGGTGAGCGTGCGGTACAGTTCTACGAAGAGTGGTTCGAGGATTCGGGGCGCGTCGTGCGCATCCTCGAACGCGTGCTCGAGATCGACCCGACGGCCGACTGGGCGTTCGACCGGTTGAAGCTGCTGCTGGATTCCGCCGAGCGCTGGGACGATCTCTTCGCCTTGTACGACCGCGCGCTCGCCCTGGCCGACGAGCGAACGCGCCCCGTGCTCCTCGAAGACGCCGCGCAGACTGCGAAAGACTTCGCCAACCGCCCTGACCGCGCCATCGACTACCTCGAGCAGCTGAACCAGCTGAGGCCCGGCGACGCGAAGGTCACCAGCGCGCTCGAGCGACTCTACGAGCGTCAAGGCCGGCACCGTGAGCTGGTTACGCTACTGACGGGTCGCCTTCCAACACTGCCACCGAACGAAAACAGGCGAACTCGATCGCGCATCGCCGTTCTGTGGCTCGACGGACTCGATGATCCGGCTGCCGCGTTCGAAGCCATCGAGCCAACACTCGAGGACAGCGAAGGGTCCACCAACGGCTCGAGCGCCGATGTCTGGCCGCTCCTGGAGCGTATCCTCGCGGCCGCGCCGCCCACGCCGGAGACGCGGCCGTCGGCGACTCCCGGCCCGCGCGGCAGCGAACGACCGCGATCGAAGCGCGGGCGCAAATCGGAGCCGCCGGGTTCGTCGCCGGCGTCAGTGCGCCAGCGGGTCGCGGCAAGCCTTCGCGAATACTACGCGAAAGCGGGGCGAGACGCGGACCTCGTCCGGATGCTTCTCGTCGAGCTCGAGGCGGTCAAGGCGCCGAAGGAGCGGGTGCGCCGCCATCTTCAGATCGCCGATAGCTACGAGAAGCTAGGCGATGCGGCAAATGCCCTGGAGCAAGTCGGCCTCGCGGTGGAGATCGATCCGCACGACGACGTGAAGCGCTCCAAGCTCGCGCAGCTGGCTGAGACCGCCGACCGGCTCGAGCGGTTTGCCGAACTGTTGACCCAGGCGGCAGAGGCGTCCGAAGACAAGGCGCTCCGTGTCGCACTTACCATGCAAGCCGCGGCGGTACGCGCGGATCGCGTCGGCGATGCTGCCGGGGCGATCGCTCTCCTCTCGTCGGTGTTGGCCACTCCCAAGCTCGGCGACGACGACCTCCTGTCGGCGGGGCGCAAGCTCGAGCCCTTGCTCGAAGCGGCGGGGCGTGAGGAAGAGCGGCTGGATGTCCTAGCGCGCGTTGCGGGCGCCGAACCGGAATCGGACGCGCGGCGCAACACGCTCGGGCGGGCGGCGCGGCTGGCGGCTCGGCTCGGTCAAGACACGCGCGCGATGGGCCTTTGGGAGAAGCGTGTCGCTTCGGACGAGAAGGATGGAGACGCGCTGGATGGGCTGGTCGATCTGCTCGAGCGGTCCGGTCGAAGCGAAAGGCTCGCCGAAGTGCTCGAGCTGCGCGCGCGGGCGGCTGGGAACGACGAGCGGCGGCGGGCCGATCGCGTGCGTGTGGCGCAGCTATTGGGCGATGTGCTCGGGCGTCCAAAGGAAGCGGTTGCGGCCTGGCGCGAGATCGAGCGCGAGTTCGGTGAGGCCGACGACGCATCCATCGCGCTCGCTGCGTTGCTGAGGGCCACGCAGCGTTGGGGCGATCTCGCGGAGCTCCTGGAGCGCGGTGCGGCGCGGGCAGGGCAACAGGAGGCGCGCGCCGACCTGTTGCGGCAGCTCGGCGACGTACATCGCGAACACCTCGATGCGCCCGCCGCAGCGGTCGAAACGTACGGGAGGTCTCTCTCGGCCGACCCGCGAAACGCGGGAGCAAGGACAGGGCTCCTCGCGCTCGCCGGCGACGCTGCACTGAGGCCGGCTGCGGTCGCGGTCCTCCTCGGGGCCTTGCGCGCTAGCGACGATTGGCAGTCGATCCTCGAGTTGACCGAGCACCGGCTGCTCGCGGCGGACTCGGACGCCGAGAAGCTTGGCGTGCTGCTCGAAGCGGCGCAAGTCTCCGAGCAGCGTGCCGGGGACCCAGGGAAGGCCTTCGATGCAATGCGGCGAGCGTTCGTCATCGCTCCGGACAACGGGGCCGTCGAGCGCGAGGCGTCGCGCCTTGCGGAAGTGGCGGTCGCCTGGGAGCGGCTGGTCGGCGCCTACCACGAGGCGATCGACGGAGCCGCGCACGGCGACCCCGCACTCGTGGCACGGCTCCGGGCGAGTGCGGGGGCCACACTCGAGACCCGCATCGACGACCCACGCGGTGCACTTGCCGAGTACCTCCAGGTCGTCCGCGACACGGCGGACGTCGCGGTCGGATGCGCCGCACTTCGCGTCGCGGGCCGACTGGCCGAATGGGACGTTGCAGCGCGTGTCGTCGTCGACGTCGCCCTCGCGCGCGGCAGTGCCTCGCGCGAGCTTCTCGATGCCTACGGCCAGGCCGCGGACGCGTCGAACGCGTGGGACGAAGCCACGCGAGCCCTGGCGAGTGGAACGTCTTCGGCCGGACTGGGTGGCACATCGGCGCGGGATCTCGAGGCGCGCGTCGCGGTCTGGCACCGTGACCGGCGGGGCGACCCCGACGCGGCCCAGGCCGCTCTGGAGCGCGCCCTCGCACATGACGACTCCGACGCCGGCCTCTTGGCCATGTTGGTGGATCTTCAGCGCCGCCACCTGGGACGACCGCTCGTCGACAGTCTTCTTCGGCTATCGCGCGTGACGGGCGGCAACCCAGCCCTCGTTCGCGAGGCTGCGGAGGTTGCCAGTGGCGCCGCCTGTGACTTGTCCCTGGCCCGATCCATCCTGACCGATCTGCTCGCCCTCGCTCGCCAGCGCTGGCAAGAGGGGGCGTCGATCGACGCTTCCGGCTACGCGCAATGGGCGATCGAAAGTCTGGCAAAGCTGCACGAGCAAGAGGGGGACACACCCGCCGTCGTCTCCATCCTCACCCAGGGAGACTCACTCCCATTCGAGCTCGAAGTGCGCCGGAGCATGCGACGGCGCGCCGCTCGCATCGCGCTCGACCGCCTCGGGGACGACGAGCGGGCGATCGTTCTCTTCCTCGCGCTGTTCGACGAAGACCCACAAGATGAAGAAGCGGCACTGCGGCTTGCGTCGATATTCGCGGCGCACGGGCGAACGCGCGAGCTCCTGAATCTGCGCGAGCGGCAAGTCGCTTCGGCCGGAGAGCCGGCGGTCCGCATCGCGCTACGAATGGAGGCGGCGCGGCTGCTGGTTTCTCTCGGGGAGAGCCAACGCGCGGCCGAGGTCCTGGACGCCAACCTTGCGGAGGATTCGCGCCACGAAGGCACGGTCGAAGCGCTGGCCACGGTGCTCGATGCAGAGGGGCGAACGACCGACCTGCGCGATCTTTTCGTGGACCAGGCGCAGCGCGCGGAGAACGCCGGTAACACCAGCAGGGCCGCCGAGCTTTGGTGGCGCGCGGCCGTTCTTGCCGAGCAGCGCCTAGGCGACGTCGCCGTCGCGGAATCGTATCACGTGCGCGTGGCCGTCCTCGAAGAGCGCGCGGCATCGCTCGATGAGTTGGGTCGTCTGGCGACCTACCGCGGGGATCACGGAGCGGCCGCGCAGTGGCTCGATCGGCTGTTGCGCGTCGTCGACTCCGAAAGGCGAGTCGAAGCGACGCTGCGTCTCGCCGAGGCGCTGGTGGGCGCCGGCCAGGTGACGCGCGCGGCGGAGCGCCTTGCGCTGTCCCTCGCAGAGTCGCCGCAGGCAGAGCCGCTGCGCGAGCGGCTCGCTGGCCTCTATCGCGACGAGGGCGATTGGGAACGACTTGCGAGGCTGACCGCCGACGCCGCCATGTACGCGCCGGACAAAGCGACGCGGATGGCTCGTCTTCGCGAAGCCGCGCGACTGTTCTCGGAGGCGTGCGCGAGACCGGACCTCGCTGTCCCGCTGCTCGAGCAGGCGACCGATCTCGCGCCCGAGGACCAGTCGGCGGCCCTGGCCTTGGCCGACGCGCTCGCCCGCAGCGATCGCTTCGACGACGCGCGAGCCATGCTCAAGTCGATGGTGGATGCGTTCGGAGGGCGAAGGCCGAAAGAGCGCGCGCCGGTGCATTACCAGATGGCGCGTCTCGAGTTGGCGATGGGTAATCGCGCTCGGGCCCTGGTCGAGCTCGACACCGCGGCGCGTGTGGACCCGCAGAACCCGGATATCCTGAGGGCGCTGGCCGAGCTCGCGCGCGATGACGGACAGCTCGAGCGCGCCGAGAAGAGCTATCGCGCGTTGCTGGTCGTTCTGCGACGCCGCGAGGAGGCGAGCGGAGCGATGGGGGTCGCCCGCAGTGAGGTTTTGCTCGAGCTCAGTGCGATCGCCGAACGGCAAGGCGAGACAGAGCGTGCCCGCGAGATTCTCGAGAGCGCCCTCGAGGCGGCGGCGAAGGGGGAGTTCGAGCAGCAGCGCTTGGAGGGCGCACTTCGCGCTCGGGGGGATCACGAGACGCTCGTACGCGTGCTCGAGTTGAAGCTTGCCGGACCCGGCGATGGGCCCCAGGCGGCGAGGACGTTGGCCGAACTGGCCGAGCTGCTCTCGGAGCGGCTCGGCCGTCCCGAACAAGCTCTCTCCGTTCGGCTGCGCGCCGTGGCTTTGGATCCGCGTTCGGACGCGGCGCACGAAGCTGCACGGACGCTCGCTCGTTCGATGGACAGCGTGAGACGCTACATCGACGCAGCGGCGGCTCTGGTCGATCGCGCGATCGAACGCGGGGACGTGCCGCTCGCCTGTTTGCTCCTGGTTCGACTCGGCGGGGTGGCGGAGGACGACCTCGGCGACGATCTGCAAGCGGCGTCGTTCTACGAGCGAGCGGTGGATCTCGGGCTGCGCACTGCCGAGGCACTTCGCGCGCTCGATCGGGTCTTGAATCGTTTGGGCGACGTTCAAAAGCAAGCGCGCGTGCTGTCGATGCGAATCGAGGTGGAGCAGCGCGAGGGCGGGCCGCGGGCAGCGAGTGATGCGGTGTATCGCCTGGCGGCGTTGCGCCTGACATCGCGAGAGACGCTCGACGAGGGCGTGGAATTGATGACGACGGCGCTCGACCTGGATCCACAGATCGATCGCGCCGAGGCGGCGCTGCGTCGTGCGGTGGCCGTCGACGCCACGCACCGTCGCATTCTCGATCTCTACGAGTACATCGGCCGGCAGCCCGGGCATGAGCGCGCCCTCGTCGACGCGCTCAGGGTGCGGTCCGAGCTCCCCGGCGCCGACCTGGGGACCTTGCGCGAGGCGGTCGAGGTGGCTGTCCGCATCGGCGAGGTCTCCCAAGCCGAGGCACTGTTGCAGCGGGTGATCGAGCGACGGGAGGCAACGGGCGAAACCGCTACCAGCGCGGCGTGGGCGCTGGACGCGCTTGCCAATTTGCGCCGTACGGCGGGCGATATTCCAAAAGCATTGGAGCTGAAGCGAGCCGCGGCGAGGGTCTCCGAACCGGACGTCGCTCGCAGGCTCATGTTCGAGGTGGCGCGAATAGCCGCGGACGACCTGGGCGACTGGCAGCTCGCGGCAGAAGCATACGAAGGGTTGCTGGGCACCGATCCAGCCGACCGCGAGGCTTGGGAGCCGCTCGTCGGCGTTTATCGCCATCAAGGGCAGACCAGCAAGCTGGCCGAGCTCCTCGCGAGGGTGGTCGACTACGTCGACGACACGAACGCTCGCGCGCACCTGCGCTTGGAACGCGTGCGCGCGATGCAAGAGCTCGGGCTGACCGACGCCGAGGCGGCCTCGCTGCTCCGGGAGATCGTGGACGAGGATGCCAGCCAGGTGCAGGCAGCGCTGATGCTCGCGGCGATTCACGAGCGCACCGGGGCCCGCGCAGAGCTCATCGAGCTTCTCGCGCGGCAAATCGACGCGGCCAAAGACCGCAGCGATTCGAGGTCCATCGTGTCGCTGTCGATTCGCCTCGGTGCGCTCCTCGAGGCGACCGACGGAATGCAGGCGCGAGACATTTACTACACCGGGCTCGAATGGGAGCCGAAGAGCCGCGAGCTACTCGACGCCCTGGTGGCGCTGCTCGATGGCGACGGAGATTCGACCGAGCGCGCAGATTTGCTCGAGCGGCGTTTGGGGACCGAGCAGGGGTCGGAGGCGGAGCCCGTGGCGCTGGCGCTCTGGGCGGCTCGCATGAGGCTCGGCGACGAGACAGGCGCCGAGCGGGCGGTTGAGATCGGGTACCGAGCCCACCCGGGAAGCGTCGTGCTCCGAGATCGGTTGGAGGCTGCGTTCCGCGGTCGCGGCGAGTGGCGCAAGCTCGCCGAGCTGTGCGTGCTCGACGCGGGCGCGCGCTCCGACCCGGCCGAGCGGGTGGCGAGGTTGCGCGAAGCGGCTGCAATCTGGCGGACGGAGTTGAGGGACCCACGCAGCGCGGCCATGGCGCTCGGTCTCGCTCGAGGAGCGGTGGAGGCCCGGAATGGCGTGGCCGAAGGGCTCGAATCCGGGCTGCTTCGCGACCACATCGACATGTTGTTCGAGTCGGGCGACTTTGTCGCGACCCTCTCGGAGCTATCAAAGGCGATCGACCGCCTGGAGCCTGAAGACCCGCATCGCCCAGCTCTATTCGCCGCGCGCGCCAACGTTCGGTCCGCCAGCGGCGACGAGTCCGGAGCGCTCGAAGATCTCGAGGCCGCGTTCACCTTGGATCGCGCGCTCTACGCACCTTCGTTGGCCTTGCAGCTCGAAGGCGCTGGCGCAGCTGCGCTTGCGGCGGGCGATGCGGCCGCTGCGCATATGGTTCGCCTTCGCCTCGCTCAGGTGCTCCCTCACGCGGGCGATCCGGACGGCGCGCGTGCCATCTTGGCGGATCTGCTCAAACAGGATCCGAAGGATTGTGCAGCCCTTCGTGCGCTGGCGAGCCTTGAATGGGGACTCGAACGATGGGACGCGGCGAGCGCTGCGCTCAAGCGCCTTGTCGGGCTGGAGGAGGCGGAAGGGACGGTCGAGACGGCGCTCCGGCTCGCGGACGCCTGCGAGCGAGCGAAACGGCCGGGTGACGCCCGCGGTGCGCTGGAGCGCGCACGCAGTGTGGCCCCTCACGACCGCGGGGTACGTCAGCGGCTCGAGCGCGTTTACGAGCAAATGGGCGCCTGGCGCGAGATGGCCGAGCTGGTGCTCGAGGACGCGCGCGCCAGCGGTGACGTCGCCGACCGCTTTCAGCGCCTGCTCCGCGCGGGTGCTCTTCTGCTCGAACAGGCCGGGGACGCAGCGGCGAGCATCGATGCGCTCGAGGAAGCGCGCGCGCTTCGGCCACTTGATCCGGAATGCGCAGCGCTGCTCGCCGACGCATACACGCTGTCGGGGCGCGCGCAGGACGCGCTCGCGTTACTCGAACCCGTCATCGCTCCGCACAAGGGCCGGCGCGCGCGAGAGCTGGCACCGATTCACTGGCGCCTGGCGCGAGTGGCCCGGTATTTTGGCAATACGTCCGACGAGGTGCGTTCGCTCGCGCAGGCCTTTGACTGTGACGCCCAAAATGGGCGGGTTTGCGCCGACGTCGCGCTGCGGGCGATAGAGCTCGACCAACTGGAGCTCGCCAGCCGTGCCCTACGCGCGATTACGCTGCTGCGGACGCCAGGTCCCATGAGCAAGGCGCTCGCCTACCAGTACATGGGAGAAATCGCCGGCAAACAGGGGGATGCGAAGCGCGCTGTGATGTTGCTGAACCGCGCGCTGACCGAGGATCCATCGCTCGAGGGAGCGCGCGCGCTCGTGGATGCCATCGAACGAGATAGTCTCTAATCGTCCCAGCCGGCGTCTACGTCGTTCGGGGGCAACGACGGCACCGCCGCCGTCGCAGGGGGCGAGGCCTGGAGGAAGAGACTTTCGGTTGAAATTTCGATGGGCGGTGGGGGTGCGGTCGTGCGGCGTAGCGCCTCGGTCGCGGATAGAGAAAGGCGGCCAGGCGACCTTGCGCGGATTCCAAGCGGCGCGATCGCGTGCGGCACTCGGTCGATCGCCCTCGCGAACTCCTCGATAGGGGCACGAAACGAGATCGGCGCAAGGATCCGTTCGCGCAGGCCACCTCCGAGCACGGTGGAGGCCTCGATCATCGTTTCGTCGTCGCGGGCCGAGAGATCGATGCACAAGTCTCCATCGATCCAACCGCATGCCGTCGTCGCCATGCGCGAAAACACGAGTAGCACTTTGGCCGCGCCGGTGTTCGGTGAGCAGATGCTCGACAGGTGCAGAAGGAGCGCCTTCGTCGTGGCGCGCGATTCGACCACGGACAGATCGCGCTCTTGCAAGTCCACGCATCGCGCGATGTGGGCGAACTGACCGGTCATGGGGAAACGCCAATTACCTTACGCCGCTCGGATACGCCTCGCCAGCACGCGTCACGACGGCTCGAGTGCAAGCGCCTCGATGAGGAACGCAAGGCGCTCGGCCAGCTCGAGATTTTCGGGCTCGCACTGGCATGCGCTCGCGAGCTCCACCCGTGCGTCGTCGAGCCGCGCGATCGCGATCAGGCGGTCGGCTTTGACGCCGAGCTTCTTGCCTCGTGGCGTTCGAGCGATCATCTCGAGCGTACGCATCGGCGGCGGCGGCGGACGCGTCGATGGGACCCACGGTTCGACGCGGATCTTGCCGCGAACGAGCGCGCGATCGTAGCGCCCGCGCGTCTCGGCTCGGGAGAGACATCGATATGCCTCGACCCCCCGCTTGAAGATTTCCGAGGCGATCGCGCCGACCTCCTGCGGCGCGTTTACGTAGAGGTCCGGGTGATAGAGCAGGGAGAAGGCGTGGAACGCCGATTTGATCTCGGCGGGCCGTGCATCGGCAGGGACGCGAAGAACGTCGTAGTAGCTCTTCCTGTCGAGCGATGAAAGAAACAGAGCGAGCGCGTCGGTCGTCGCCATCCGTCCCTAATCTCGTGATTCTCGGGTGAGCGGAGCCAGAGGGTGTGCGGCCTGCCGTGCCTGCATCGCCTCGATGTCGAGAGGCGCAGCCTGGCCGCCTACCAACTGAAGGTGCGCGGTAGTCTCGCGTCCCGCTTTGGTGTCGCGCGCGCGTACGTTGAGGATGCCGTCGGCGTCGATCTCGAACGTTACGGCAATCTGCGTCTCGCCGCGTGGGGCTGCCGCGATTCCGGAGAGCTCGAGCTCCGCTAGAAATGTGTTCTCCGCGAAGCGTGCGCTCCTCCCTTGTGCCACCCGCACCACGACCACCGTTTGGCCATCACTCGCCGTCGCGAACGATCGCGTCCGATCACACGGGACGGGCGTGTTTGCTTCGATGAGTACGTCGCAGAATCCTCCGACGGTTTCCACGCTCAAGCTGAGCGGCGTCACGTCGATGAGCAGCGGCGCCGGTCGCGCCGGCAGCGAGGGGCTCCGGGCCAGCGGCGTCGCTGGCGGCGGCAGCGAGGGGCTCGGAAGCAGAGGGGCCGTTGGCGCTCGGGATTGGGCCGGTACCTCGAAGGAAAACGGCATTGTGGGGGCTCGCGCACGCGCCGGAAGCGGCGGCGGCCGGGCGGCCGGAGCCGGGGGGGGAACGCCGTAGAGCATCGTGCGCGAGGCCAAGCGCTTGTCGCTCGGGGTAACATCGAACACGAGCGGTTTCGACGCGGCGCCGGGCAGAAATGTCGTGGGGCCGGGCTTCGGCTCGGGCGTGTGGCGCAGGCCGACGAGCGGCAGGTCAGGCAGCTCGCCGCCGGGCAAGTGTTCCGCCAAGTCGAGATCGACTCCGGGCAATGGGGTCGCCGTGTCGTCCGGCAACGACGTCGCGATCGATGTGTCCGCGATCGTCGGATGCGCCATCGCCTCGGTGGTCCTTCGTTTCGAGCGGTCGAGCAGCGCAGCCTGAATGGCTGCGCCGAGAGCGACGACCTCGTCGGGATTGATGCGCACGATTGGGGGCCGCCCGAAGAACTGCTCCACCTGGCGTGCGACCATCGGCATGCGTGTGGCGCCGCCGACCAGGACGATGCGATCGAGATCGTGCGCCTTCGTTCCGGCGGCGTCGAGGGCTTGCCGACAAACCATGAATGTTCGCTCGACCAATGCCCGTGACGCTGCTTCGAGCTCGGCGCGCGTCATTCGGAACTTCCACGTCGCCAGCGCGCCACGCTCTCCGGGGACCAGATCGTCGACCGAGAGCAGACCCTCGTCTTTCGCGGAAAGATCGCGCTTCATCTGCTCGGCGAGGACGCGCAGCTGGCCGAGCGCCGACGGCTGGACCCGGGCGTCGAAGCGGTGCGTCTTCAGCAGCTCGTCCGCCATCCGCTCGACCACGAGAAGATCGATGTCGTCGCCCCCCAGCGAAGTATCGCCGGCGGTCGCGAGCACTTCGAACACGTTGCCAGCGAGGTCGAGCAGCGTGAAATCGAACGTGCCGCCGCCCAGGTCGTACACGGCGATCCTCTCTTGTCGCGCGCCCGGCGGCCCATAGGCGAGGGCCGCGGCAGTCGGCTCGTTGAGGATCCGAAGCACGTCGAGGCCGGCGAGCCGGCCCGCGGTCTTGGTCGCCGCGCGCTGCAGGTCGTTGAAATTCGCCGGCACGGTGACGACGGCGCGCTCGACGGGCTCGCCAAACGCAGCCTCGGCCACTGCCTTCGCATGGCGAAGCACGAACGCGCTGATCTCCGGAAGAGTGTACCGCTCGCCCCGCGCAGACACGACGGCCCCCCCGTGCGCGCCCTCGCAGAGCTCGAACGGGAGCTTGGCGCGCGAGGCCTGCACCTCCGGCGAGCCCCACGGTAGCCCCATGAGGCGCTTGACGGAGAAAACGGTGTTCGGCGCGTCCAGCAAGCGCCTGTCGAGGGCCGCCCGTCCGACCAGGGTCGAGCCCGAGGGATGGAAAGAGACGACCGATGGCAGGAGGCGCTGGCCCTGCGGATCGGGGATGGTCAACGCCACGCCGTCGCGAACCGCGGCTACTACCGTGTTCGTCGTACCGAGATCGATTCCAACGGCGAAGGGCATCCCGACAAGGATAGCCTCGGTTGGCCCATGACCATCATCCCGTCCATGCGCGCGTGGCGGCCGCCTGTTGTTCGGCGGCTGCCTCGGCCGGGACGGTCGTGCACATCCAGACGGGCCTGGCGCCCGCCCTTCATCACCCCGTCGCTGCGCGCGCCGCGGGTTCCGCATGCAGCCAAGCGTCGACTCCAGCGCCTACGCGGCGGCCATCGGCGATCGCCCAAACCACCAGCGACTGCCCACGCGATGCGTCACCCGTCGCGAACACACCTTTCACGCTGGTAGCGCCGGTCGCGTCGGTGCGAACGTTCCCGCGCCCATCGAGGGCCACGCCCAGCTGTTCAACGATCCCGCCTCGTTCGGGCCCCACGAAGCCCATCGCGAGAAGCGCCAGGTCGCAGGGCAGCGAAAGATCGGTCCCCGGGAGCGGTCGCACCTTTCCCCCCTCCAGCACGACGCGCACCGCCTCCAGGCTGATGACCCGTCCGCCCTCGCCGGCGAGCGACTTCGACGACACCGCCCAGTCGCGCTCCGCTCCTTCTTCTTGGGAGCTCGAAGTGCGGAGTACCAGCGGCCATTCCGGCCAGGGGTTCTTCGGGGCGCGCACCAGAGCCGGCCGCGGCATCAGCTCGAGCTGCGTTACCGAGGCGGCGCCCTGGCGGATGGCCGTTCCGACGCAGTCTGACCCCGTGTCGCCTCCACCGATGACGATCACGTGCTTGCCCGCGGCGAGGATGGCACTCGCAGCGTCTTCGGCGTCGCCCGCGACGCGGCGGTTCTGTTGAACGAGGTACTCCATCGCAAAGTGCACGCCGCGAAGCTCCCGCCCTGGAACGGGAAGGTCACGCGGCGCTCGAGCGCCCAACGCGAGGACGACCGCATCGAATTCGCGCAATAGTTGCTCGCCGACCACGTCGAGACCGACGGCGATGCCCGTGCGAAAGTCCACCCCTTCGTCGCGCATCTGCGTCATGCGCGCGTCGATGATGTCCTTTTCCATCTTGAAATCGGGGATGCCGTAGCGAAGCAATCCGCCGATGCGGTCGTCGCGCTCGAACACGACGACCGTGTGTCCTGCGCGCGCCAGCTGCTGGGCTGCCGCGAGCCCCGAGGGTCCGGAACCGACGATCGCGACGCGCTTTCCCGTGTGACGGGTCGGCGGCTGAGGACGCAGTGGCCCACCCTCGGACGCCGCCCTCTCGAACCCGAAATCGGCAATCGTGCGCTCGATGGTCTTGATGGTGACCGGCTCGTCGCGGATGTTGAGCACGCACGACGCCTCGCAAGGAGCGGGGCACACGCGCCCGGTCACCTCCGGGAAATTGTTCGTCGCGAGGAGCCGTCGCACCGCCTCGTCGAGCCTTCCCCGGTACACGAGATCGTTCCACTCCGGGATGAGGTTGCCGAGGGGACAGCCCTGATGGCAAAACGGAATCCCGCAGTCCATGCAGCGCGACGCCTGGGCGCGCACCTGCTCCGAGCCCGCGTGGACGTGAACTTCCCGCCAATCGCGCACGCGTTCGCCGACCGCACGATCGTCCTCTTCGACGCGCGTGACTTTGAGAAAGCCCTTCGGATCGCCCATTGGTCAGCTCGCTCTAGCTCCCCGTCTTGCGGAGCTGTAGGACCCGCCGCCATTCATGCGGCATGACCTTCACGAAGCGACGCTTCCCCCACGAGGCGAGCACGCTCCGCCCTCGCGCGCTTCGCGTGTGCTGCACGTGCTCTTCGATGAGCGAGCGCACGATCTCTTCGTCATCCGCCGTCAGGGGTTCGAGGTCGACCATCGCCTTGCTGCACCGAGAGGAGAGCGTGCGGTCCTCGTCGTACACGTATGCGATCCCGCCGCTCATCCCGGCCGCAAAGTTCCGACCGGTACCCCCCAGCACCACCACCGTGCCCCCCGTCATGTATTCGCAGCCGTGATCCCCCACGCCCTCGACGACCGCGACCGCCCCGCTGTTGCGAACGGCGAAGCGTTCCCCGGCGCGTCCGGCGAAGAACGCCTTCCCGCTGGTCGCCCCGTACAGGCACGTGTTCCCCACGATGACGTTTTCGTGCGCCTTGAACGAGGCGCGCGCCGGCGGACGCACCGCCAACACTCCGCCCGACAGGCCTTTGCCGACATAGTCGTTTGCATCGCCCTCGAGCACGAGGAGCATCCCGCGGACCGCGAACGCGCCGAAGCTCTGCCCCGCCGTTCCGCTCGCCTCGACGACGATCGTCCCGTCCGCGAGCCCATCGGCTCCGTACTTGCGCGCGAGCTCGCCCGCCAGCCGTGCCCCGAACGCGCGGTCGGCGTTGGTCAGCGCGATCTCCAGCGTCGTCGGTTCGCCGTACTTCAGCGAGAGGCGCGTCCCTTCCAGGAGGGCTTCATCCGTCGAAGAGCTACCCAGCGACAAGGCGGGCTCCGGGGCGGTGTACGGCTCCCCACGCCCGTCTCCGCCTCGTGAGCCGCCATCGGCGAAATGCAGCAAGTCGCGGAAGTCGAGCAGCTTGGCCTTCGGGTGCTCGAGCGACCGCGCAACGATGCAGTCCGAGCGTCCGACCATCTCGTCGATCGTACGGAATCCGAGGCGGGCCATGATGAGGCGAAGCTCCTCGGCGACGAAGAAGAAAAAGTTGATGACGTGCTCCGGCGTCCCCTGGAAGCGCGCCCGCAATACCGGGTCCTGGGTCGCGACGCCCACGGGGCACGTGTTCAAATGGCACTTGCGCATCATCACGCAGCCACTGGCCACGAGCGGGGCGGTGGCGAAACCGAATTCGTCGGCGCCGAGCAGGGCGGCAAAGGCGACGTCGCGCCCGGTCTTGAGCTGACCGTCGGACTGGAGTCGCACGCGCTCGCGCAAGCCGTTGAGCACGAGCACTTGGTGCGTCTCCGCCAGCCCGAGCTCCCAGGGTGTTCCGGCGTGATGAATCGACGACAGCGGTGAGGCACCCGTTCCCCCGTCGTGTCCCGCGATCGTGATCAAGTCGGCGTGCGCCTTGGCCACGCCCGCGGCAATCGTGCCGACGCCGGTCTCGCTCACGAGCTTGACGCTCACGCGAGCGCGTGAGTTCACGCACTTCAAGTCGTAAATCAGCTGGGCGAGATCCTCGATCGAATAGATGTCGTGGTGTGGCGGCGGCGAGATCAGCGTGACGCCGGGCACCGAATATCGTACGCGCGCGATCGTCTCGTCGACCTTGTGGCCCGGGAGCTGTCCGCCTTCGCCTGGCTTCGCCCCTTGCGCGATCTTGATCTGGAGCTCGTCGGCGTTGACGAGATAGTACGCCGTCACGCCGAAGCGCGCGCTCGCGACCTGCTTGATGGCGCTGCGCTTCGAGTCGCCGTTCGGCAGCGGGATGTAGCGGGCCTCGTCCTCGCCTCCTTCTCCGGTGTTCGACTTACCGCCGATTCGGTTCATCGCGATGGCGAGGTTCTCGTGGGCCTCTTTGCTGATGCTGCCGTAGCTCATCGCCCCGGTCGCGAAGCGACGAACGACCTTCGCGGCCGGCTCGACCTCCTCGATCGGCACTGGAGAGCCCGCGGGCACGAAGTCCAGGCAGCCTCGCAACGTGAAGGGGTGGTCGCCTTGTTCGTTGATCGCGCGAGCGTAGTCATCGTAGGACCGCGCATCTTCGAGGCGTACCGCCTTCTGCAGGGCGGCCACGCTGCGCGGGCTCCACAGATGCCGCTCACCGCCGACCCGCCACGCATAGACACCGCCGGCCTCGAGCGCATCTTCGTCGCTCGAAGCCGGCTCGATTTCGGCCTCGAAGCCGGCCGCGTGTCGCAAGATGGACTCGTGCGCGATCTCGGCGAGACCAATTCCTCCGACGCGCGACGCCGTGCCCGGAAACCACCGGTCGATCGTATCCCGACCGAGTCCTATCGCTTCAAATATCTGCGCCCCCTGGTAGCTCGATAGGCACGAGATCCCCATCTTGCTCATCACTTTGAGCAGCCCCTTGTCGATCGCGTGGACGTACTGCTCCGGTCGCGAGCTGCGCGGAGTCTCGATGTCCAGTCCGTCGATCACCTCCAGGGCGAGGTATGGGTTCACCGCGCCGGCCCCGTAGCCGATGAGCAGCGCCACGTCGGCAACCTCGCGCGGCTCTCCGGTTTCGATCACCAGCCCGACGCGCATCCGCTTGCCGGCCCGCGCGAGCGCGTGATGGACCGCGCTCGTGGCGAGCAGGCTGGGAATCGCGGCGTGCGCCGAGTCGACCGAGCGATCACTCAAGACGATGATGCTCGCCCCCTCGTCCACCGCTCGCTCCGCGGCGACGCATAGCTCCACGAGGGCTCGGTCGAGCGACTCGCCGGGTTCACCGGTGCGAGCGTCGAAGACGATCGGCAGAGTCGTCACGCGAAAGTCGTCGAGCCCACCGGCGAGCTTCGCGAGCTCGTCGTTCGTCAGCACCGGCTGCTCGAGCTCGAGCATGCGGCATTGCTCGGGCGTCTCTGCCAAGAGGTTGCCCTCCCCGCCGAGACAGCTCGAGAGCGTCATCACCAGCTTCTCGCGGATGGGGTCGATCGGCGGGTTGGTGACTTGCGCAAACTGTTGCTTGAAATAGCGAAATAAGACCTGGGGGCGATCGCTGAGCACAGCGAGCGGCCCGTCGTTTCCCATGCTGCCCACCGGCTCTTCGCCGTTGGTGGCCATCGGCGCCAGCAGCACGCGCAGGTCTTCGCGGGTGTAGCCGAACGCGCGCATGCGGCGGCGGCGCTCTTCGACGCCCATCGGCGGGGCCGGCGAGCCGGCCGGCAGGGCGGCGAGCTCTATCTTGTTGTCGTCGAGCCACTTGCCGTACGGCCTGTGTGTTGCGACCTCGTGCTTGATCTCGTCGTCTCCGACGACCCGCCCGCGCGCGATGTCGACGAGCAGCATTCGGCCCGGCTGCAGGCGCCCCTTTTCGATGACGTCGCTCGCGTCGAAGTCGACCACGCCAAGCTCGCTCGCCGCGACGACGAAGCCGCTCTCGGTGATGACGTACTTCAGCGGCCGCAGCCCATTTCGGTCGAGCGTGGCCCCGATGTACGTCCCGTCCGTAAAGAGGAGGGCAGCGGGCCCGTCCCACGGCTCCACCAGCGAGGCGTGGTATTCGTAGAAGGCGCGCCGCTCGGGCGGCATGTCGGTGTGCCCCTCCCACGCCTCGGGCACCAACATCATCATCACGTGCGGCAAGCTGCGCCCGCCCGCCGAGATGAGGAAGTCGACCACGTTGTCGAGGGAGGCCGAGTCGCTTCCGCCGGGGCGGATGATCGGCTTGAAGTCGGCGAGGTGCTCGCCGAACGCCTCGCTCTCGAGAAGCGCCTCGCGTGCGCGCATCCACGTTTGGTTGCCGCGGAGCGTGTTGATCTCGCCGTTGTGGGCGATGCGCCGGTAGGGGTGGGCGCGCTCCCACGTCGGGAAGGTGTTCGTGCTGAAGCGGGAGTGGACGAGCGCGAACTTACTGCGCGTCTCTTGCTCGCGTAAATCGAGGTAGAAGGCTTCGAGGCGCTCGGGGAGGGCGAGGCCCTTGTAGACGACCGTCTTGGACGACAGGCTGGCCGGGTAGAACGCCGTGAGGCCCGCCGCGCTCGCCTTGCTTCCGGCGCGCTTGCGGATCATGAAAAGCGTGCGCTCGAACGCCGGCGCCGGGCACATGCGGCCGATGAAGAGCTGCATGATGGCCGGCATCGACGCGCGCCCGAGCGGCCCGACCACGGTCTCGTCCACAGGTACGTTGCGCCAACCGATCACCTTTTGATTGTGATGGCGCACCGCGTCTTCGAGAACGCGCATCTCCGCCGCGCACGTCGCCCGGTCACGCGACAAGAAGCACTGCGCCACGCCGTAGTCGCCTTCGTTGGGGAGCTCGATCCCCGCGCGACCGAGCACCCGCTCGAAATGGGCGTGCGGAAGCTGGAGCAGGATGCCGGCGCCGTCGCTCGTGCAGGGGTCGCAACCCGCGGCACCCCGATGGGCGAGACGGCGCAGAATCTCGACTCCCTTGGCAACGACGTCGTGTGACGCGGGGCGCCGCAGATCGGCGACGAACCCGAGCCCGCATGCATCGCGTTCCAGCGAAGGATCGTAGAGGCCATGCCTGGGCGGTAGTGGCATAACGTGCGCAATTATGACGCTGGCGGACGCGGCATGCCAGTGGAATCTCGTGCGCCTTGGCATCCTCGTCTGGGCGCACTGCGGCACGCACCCGCGCACAGACGACACTACGCCTACATACGAATCGTTCCGGCTCTGCTCGCGGCCCCGGGTCGACGGCCTGTACCGTCGCCGCCGCCCAATGGAAAACCGGATCGTTCGCGCCGTGCGCGGAAAGGGGCGGGCGATGGCGGCCGCGATCCTCCCGCTTTCGTTTGCCACCGTGGATGGCGCCCACCTCGCCGCGGTTCCGGTGACTCCGGGGCCTCGCGGCCCCCAAACCACCGAGCAGGCGGCGATCGAGCGCCAGCCGATCTGCATCGGCTCCGCGGTCAGAAGCGCGGGAACGCTCTCGGACGTCCTTTACTACCGGGCGGAGGCCAGAGGCGACGGGCACGTGAGTGTCGGCTACTTCGCATTCTTCTCGGAGGAGCGCCCCTGGGGGAACAATTGGCTCACCTGGACCGTCGTCCCCGCGCTGGCGGTGGATCTGGTCTATTCGCGCGCGCTATTCGTGGGGCCCGGCGTGCAGCGGGCGATGTACGGCGCCGGCGACGTCGAAGGCGTCGAGGTCGACTACGATGTCGAGGCCGACGGGTTGCTGAAGGTCGACCATGCGGTAGCCGACGACCGAACCGAGCGCCCGATCACACTGACGCGGGGCGAGGCCTACGCGCTGGATCCGGACCGCCCCACGTTCTACAGCGAAGTCTGGAGTCACCAGCTCGGCGGTCGAAGCGTGCGGTCGCGATCGGATCTCGCGTACGTACGCTGCTACGAAGGGGACGCGATCCGTCCGCTGCCGGAGAGCGTCGGGAGAGCGTTTCGCGTCGAAGGTCGAGCCGGTCCGGCGCACGTCGAGCGCCAAGGGGGCCGCAGGCTGGATTGAGCCCCGACTACCGCCCGAGCGCTTCGGAGCGGTTGACGATTCGCGGCGTGATGAAGATCACGAGCTCGTTGCGCGCGTCGCTTGCCCTGCGACGCTGAAAGAGCACTCCCAAGATCGGAATGTCCCCGAAGAAGGGCACCTGATCGAGGTTGCGCCCGGTATTTCGCGTGTAGATGCCGCCGATGACGGCCGTGTGACCATCCATCACCAGGAGGTCGGTCTCCGCCTCGCGCTTGAGGATCGTGGGATCGCCGCGGGGGCTGGTCTGGTTGAAGTCCGGCTCGTCGCGATTGAGCTTCACATGCATCGATACGGAGCCATCCGCGGTGACGTGGGGACGCACGAGTAGCTGCAGCTTGGCTTCCTGAAACGTCGTCTGCACGCCGAGCGCGCTCACTTGCGCGAACGGAATCAGCGTTCCCTGGTTGATCCGCGCCTCGCGGTTGTCCAGGACCATGATTCGCGGAGCGCTCACGATCCGCACCAGTCCGCTCGACTCGGCCGCCGACAGCCGCAAGCTGAGATTGATGGTGTTGTCGATCGAGCCGAATGTCATACCGAGCGCGCCGCCGCTTCCGGTGCCGACCGCCGCCGGCAGGTTCACGGCGAAGTTCGGAGTGGGTATGTTTCGGAGAATGGGTGACAGGCCTGCGGTCGGCGTGTTGTTGTCGTAGTTGCCGCCGGCGACCCCGACGCTCGAGGGGAAAGCCACCCCGGTGGGATTGCCCGTCGCTGGACCGAACGTGACGTCGCCGCCCCACTGGATGCCGACGTCGCGCAGGTACTTGCTCGTGGCCTCGACGATGCGGGCCTCGATGAGTACCTGCGCGGTCTGCGTATCGAGCGACCGGACCAACTCTTCGATGTAGTTGAGGTTTCCTGCGACGTCCCGAGCGATGAGGACGTTCGTTCGCTCGTCGACGGCGATCGACCCACGCGGCGACAAGAGCTCCTTGGCGCGCGCCTGAAGCTCGTCGGCCTGGGCGTAGCTGATCGGAATGAGCCGCGTCTCGAGCGGGGTCAGCTCGTACTCCTGCTTCTGTTGGGCGAGCTTGAGCTCTCGCTCCTTCTGCAGCTGCACCAACGGTGCGACGCGGATGAGGTTCCCCTGTCGCACCATGCCGAGGCCCTTGGCCTGGAGAACGACGTCGAGCACCTGATCCCAAGGCACGTTGCGCATCCGGATCGTGATCGTGCCAGTGACGTCGTCGGCCGTGACGACGTTGACATGGCCGGTGTCGGCCAGCAGTCGCAGGACGTTGTGGATATCGGCGTCCTTCAAATCGATGTCGATCCGGCGGCCGGTGTAGCGCTGCTGCGCCAGCAGCTCGCCCGGGCTCGCAGCGAAACCGGCAACGCCGCCGCCTCCGGTTTCGATCGTGGGATCCCCGTCGTGGATGGAGGTGTCGATACGCGGCAGGTCTTTGGCGGCCGCTTCGCGAGCGACCGTGACGACGCGGCGCACCGGGCCCCCGTCTTTGCCGACGGGGCGGCCGTCGATGCCCATCGGGGCGATGGGCGAGGGTTGGGCCCCCGATCCTGGAATCGGAAATGACCAGGTCAGCCTGGGGCCGTCGACCGTGACAGTCCCGGGAGCGTCGCCGGTCCGATCGAGCTCGAGCAAAGTCGAACCGCTCTCCGCGTCGTGCGAGGCGCAGATGGATCGGAGCGCCCCACCGTAGGCCGCTACGTCCAGGGTGTGCGCGAGCGTCTCGGGGAGTCGGGTCGCGCGGAGCTCGAGGCGAAGATGTCCGCCGGGCGCCGGCGCCAGCGTATAGGCCGGAGCGCCGTCGAGCTCGATAATGACGCGGTCGCACCCGGCCGGCGCGCAACCGGCGCCTGCAGATTGGACGCGCTCGAAGCGCACTTCGCGAACCGCGGCAGTCGAGGAATGCTCGGCGAGCTTCGCGGCCGGTGCCGGGGGGACCGAGGGGGTCGCAGCGGTGGGAGTGAGGATCACCCGCAACGTCGATCCGTCGGGGACCAGGCGATAGCTCGCGGCCCGATCGAGACTCACCGTGAGCCGTGTCATCCGCCCGGCGCTCGTTTCGAATGATTGGGTGAGCACGCCCCCCACGACGCCGACCGCGCGCGTGATCGCGGTCGGAGCCTCGCCGGCGTCGGTGTTGCTCAAATCGATGAGGAGGCGGCGGCCCGCGTCCGCGACGCGGGCGTTGTAGACGGGAATGTCCGTGCCGACGATCTCAATCTCCGTGTCTCCGGCGCCGCCGTCGACGGCTCGCACGAGTACGTTGCGCACGCGGTTTGTCGTGCCATCGGCGAACGCAACCGACCCCGAAAGAAAGATGCCCGTCGCTGCGCCGTAAGCCATCAGCGCGGCCGCACCCCTCCTCCACGTGTCGGCAACGCCGGCGGAGCGCCGGGAACGTGCCGACAGGAGGGCGACGTAGAAAAGCGATTTCGCCCCGCGCATCATTGGCTCCTCGCGCCCTCGGAGGCTTTCCGAAGGGATCGCAAGCGGGAACGGTAGAGCATGCGATCCGAAAGGGACCAATTTGTGGCGACGCGAGACTACCCCGGAGCCAGTCCCTGGGCTTCCTTGTCCGCTTCGGGGTGGAGCGGGACGACGCGGGTCGCGGGCGGGATCGCGGGCTGCGCGGGATCTTCTCGGATGAGAACGACGTCCGCGGGGCGGATCCGATCGACGCGCCAATTGAGTTGGTACTCCGGACCGTTGCTTCCGCCGATGTGCACGACCTCGGCGCGGCAGACGAACGTTCCCTTGTAGACGACGGTTCCTTTGCCGTTCGGATCCACGAACATCGCGCTCGGTTGCTCGCCGCCGGTGACGATCGCGACGAGCTTGAGCTCGTCGAGCGAGTACTGCGCAAGCTCGACTTTTCGCTGATTGAGCGCCTGCTTGGTCACCGCTTGATTCTGAACGAGGAAACTCCGAAACGGGTCCCGATTGTGGTCGCTCTCCACGAAGTCAATTTCCGTGTATTCAGGCCCCTTGAGCTCACGCGGCAGCCCCGACGCGCTCGCGGAAGGAGCGGCGGCGACGCGGGTCGGCGGCGGCGGCACGGTCGTCGTCGGAGTGCCGCAAGCCGCTGCGACGAGCGGCAAGGCCCAGATCATCGGCCAGACGCCTTCCGCGCGGCCCGACTTCACGGCGTCCCCGCCGCAGGCTTCGGTGCGGAAGCGGAAGACGCCGCACTCGCCGCGGTGGCGCCGCGCGTCGACTCTTTGGGCTTGACCGCGTGAAAGGCGGTGGCGAGGCACTTGGCCTTGAGAATGATCTCGTCGCCCACCATCTTGGGGTCCGAAAGCTCGATGTCCTCGACGTTGATGATGCGGTCGATCCTCCCGAGATCGTAAGCGAACTTCGCAATCTGCTGGAACTTCCCCGTCATCTCCAGCTTCATCGGCACTTTTGCGTAGAACGCCTGACTCACCTCTTCGGTCGGTGCGTATCCCTTCAGATCGACCCCCGCGGAATTCGACGCCTGCTGCACGCTCGACAAGAACGCGTCTTCCTGAGCATCCGCAGGCAAGAGCTTGTTGAGCTCCCGCGCGCGCTGCTCGCGAAGCGCGAGCTCGTCGCGATCGGCAAAATAGCTCGCCTCGGCCTGCTGCTCTTGCGCGAGATCGTCACGCAACGATTTCTTCTGCCGTTCCGCTCCTTCGATCTTCGCCGCTGCGTCCGAGTAGAAGACGAACCAGTAGGCCACGGCGGTCAAGGCGGCGGCACCGAGGGCCGCGCCGACCTTTGCGTACGCGGGTACCCTCCCGAGTATGGATTGTGTGGAAGGAGGCGCCATTCTAGTACTTCACTTTCGCTGAGAGCTCGAACCGGAAGAGCTCCTGGTGCGACTGCTGATCGACCACTTTCGCTCCGGGCAGCAGCTTGACGTCTGCAAAGTAATCGCTGGCCTTGAGGCGTCGTTCGAGCTCGCTGACGTCTTCGCCGTCGCGCGCGAGGCCTCCCAGCTTCACCGTGCGCTCAGACTCCAGGTACGACGTGAGCCAGAGCCTCCGGGGGTCCCAGTTCGCGTTGTAGACCTCGGCCGGATTGTCGCGTTTCAGCTGCTCGAGCCGGTCGCGGTCGGTCGTCGGGCCGCGGCCTGGGGTGAGCACGTGAGCCAGCTCGAGAAGCGTCGAGGTGGGCCCGGTGCGGGCGGCTTGGAGCTTCTGGATCGCTTCTTCGCGGTCGCGCAACTCCTTCAGCTTCGCTTTGATCTCGGGGTGGTTGGCGGTCTGCCTTTTGATCGTATCAATCTGGCCTTGGATGCGCCCATTCTCGGCGAGAATGTCGCGCAACTGGTCCTGCTTCAGCTTCTGCACGAAAAGGCACGCGACCACCGTTCCGACGAACGCGCCTATCACCCCGAGCAGCCACAGCTGCGTCGGCTCGGTAGCGACCATCCGCCGAGCGGCCTGGCGCTTGTCGGGGAGCAGGTTTACGCGGACCACTGCCGACGCTCCTTGTCGCATCGAAGCGACAGCCCGAGCGCGACGACCATCTGTGCGGCAACCGCGCGAAGTTGCGGCTCGTTGTCGAGCTTGGGATCGACCGAAAGGTTGGTCATCGGGTCGAACAGCTCGACGGGCACGCGGGCCCGGCGCTCCACGGCTTGCACGAGCGGCGCGAGGTACGCGCTTCCGCCGGAAATATAGACCCGGCCAATGTCCTGCTCACCGGTGGTCGCCAGATGAAAGTCGAGCGATCGCTGAATCTCGCCGGCCAACCCCTGGCACGCTTGATCGATGATTTGCGTCACTTCGCGGGGAACGATCTGCGTCGGTCCGCCCCCGTGCTTGTACGCTTCCGCTTGCTCGTAAGAGCAGCCGAGCCCTTTGCGAATCTCTTCTGTGACGGCATTGCCCGCGTTGGTGATCTCGCGCCGGAAGGTGCTCACCCCCTTGGACACGATGTTCAGCGTAGACACCGCCGCGCCGACGTTGAGGAGCGCGATGGTCCCGTCCGCGGGCAATCCGTACTGATGCTCGAAAATGTTCTGGATGGTGAAGACGTTCATGTCGACGACGATCGGCTTGAGCTTCGCCTCGCGAAGGATCGCCGCGTAATCGCTGATCTCGTCCTTCTTTGCGGCGACGAGGAGCAGATCCATCTGCCCGGCCTCGGACCGGCGCCGCAGCACCTCGTAGTCGACCGACATGAGCTTGATGTCGAACGGAATGTGCTGCTCGGCTTCCCAGTGAATCTGCTCGTCGAGCTCGGCCGCCGTCATGATCGGCACACTGATGTTGCGCACGATGACGCTTTGCCCGTAGACGCCGATCGCCACGTCGCGCTGCTGGATCTTGCCGTCGTGGAAGATGCGCGCGAGAGCCTCGATGACCGCACCGGAGTTCATGACGTGACTGTCGATGATTGTCTGCGGCGGGAGCGGAGCGTATCCCCACCGCACAATCTGCAGCTTCTTGCGCGACTCTTTGAGCTGCACGACCTTGATCGAGCTCGCGCCGATGTCGACACCGACGAGGTTCTTGCCTTCGGCCATGCTTGCCTTTGCATGCAGATGAGAGCCGCCGAAGCTCGCGAGAGCCGCGACCGTGGGTAGAGATGTCGAGAGCAAGTGTGGCACCCGCCGAAGTACCGCGTCAAAAAACCACGCGCCTCTTCCGTGGGGGCTCGCCGGGTTCCCCTTCGAGGGGGCCCTCGCCTGAAGTGCGACGCGCGTCGTTTTTGAGTATACCGCTACCGCACATGCGCGAAGTGGGTTCGTTGATTGGAGTCGCCCTTTTGGCGCTACCCTCCGTGGCTCACGCCGACATCACGCACATCGTGCAGAGGGGGCACACGATCGAGGCGATTGCGCATCGCTACCACGTCACGGAGAAGTCGATCCTCGACGCCAACCATCTGGCCGACGCCAAGCACCTGAAACCAGGGCAAACGCTGGTCATCCCCGGCGTGGACGGTCCGAAGAAGAAGCACACCCAGGCCGACAAGCGGGAGGAGTCGCCCCACCGGGCGGCGCCCCGCGCGGTCGAAGCCGAGCTCCAGCCGCCTGCCGAGCCGCGCGGTCACGCCGAGAGCGACACGATCCACGCCGTCCGCTACGGGGAGGACTTTCACGTCCGGGTGAGGGACGCGCGCGGCCACGTGCCGCCCACCGCGCTCCGAGCGTTCGAGCGGATGATGCGACAAGGAAATGAGATGCACCCCGTCGACCCGCGGCTCGTGTCGCTCGTGGGTATTGTCGCGAATCACTTCGGCGGCAGGGCGATCGAAGTCGTGAGCGGCTATCGGGGCTACACGCCGACGCAGTACACGCCGCATTCGAACCACAACTACGGCAAAGCGATGGACTTTCGCATTCGCGGCGTGAGCGACGAAGCGCTCCGCGACTTCTGTCGAACGTTGCGAAGCGCGGGTTGCGGCTACTACCCGAACAGCTCCTTTGTGCACCTCGACGTGCGCGACACCAAGGCCTATTGGGTGGACTGGTCAAGACCGGGTGAGCCGCCGAAGTACGACAAGCCGGGCGTGGCGGCGGATGAAGGCGCGAGCGACGTTCCCGACGACAGGGGCTCAGCGCCGACCGTCGGCTCCGTGGAGACCCCGCACAACTAGCCGCTTGTGTCCCTGGCGGTCGAATCTCCCCTTTCAGCACCTTCGAAGTTGCACCGGCATCACTGCGGGCCGACCCCAGTAGTCCCGCAGGCTTGCAGGGTCTTTCGCGCCACCATCGGGCCTCGTTTACCCAGATGGGTCAGGGGAGACTCGAAGGAAAAATCGCCGAAAGAAAGCGTATTGAAGAAGGAACCGGGAACGGCGCGGTCAATTCGTACCCATGAAGAAACGCAGGCCTGGATGCAACTGGCTGGAATGACTCGCCTATCTCTCATGGCATGAGATGCGCAAACAGGGGCGCTCCTGTCTACGTCACCTTGGAGACTGCGATGAAGCCCTGCGCCTCCCATTCGCTTCCCAGCTCGCCCACCCGCGAGGAGCTCACATTGTACATGCCCCTCGTCCACCAGGTCGTCTGCCGGGTGTTGCGAAAGCTGCCTCCGAACGTCCTTCGCGACGACCTCGTGGCAGCGGGCGCGTTCGGGCTCATCGACGCGCTTCGAAAGAGCGTCGAGCGAGGGCCGGCCTTCGATTGGTACGCCCGCATCCGCATCCGCGGCGCCGTCGTCGACGAGTTGCGCTCGCAAGATTGGCTGACGCGACGCGCGCGCACGCGCGTGGCGAAGGCTCAGGCCCAAGGCGAGGGGGGCGGCGCTTCGGTGGTGGGCTTCGACGATCTCCCCGAGGCGCAGGCTCAGTCCTTCGTCGACGAGTCGATGGCGTCTCCTCAGGAGCAGGTGGAGCAGCGGATGGACCGCGTCGCGCTCGAGCGTGCGGTTCAGCTCCTGCCCGAGCGAGAGGCGAACATCGTGGGCTGGCATTACTTCGAAGGCATCCCATTCAAGACCATCGCGTCGCGCCTTGGAGTCAGCGAGCCGCGGGTGTCGCAGCTGCACGCGCGCGCCATGGGGCGCCTGCGCGAGACCCTCGCGGATCACGGCGGGGCCGAGGCGGCGTAGAACCGAAACCCTCTTGGACGCAGCGAAGCTGCGATCGCGTAGACGACGGACTCGTCGTATCGCCCGCGCGGCGGATCATCGGTTCCGGCTCGGTTGAGGAATGCGCTGGCGCGGGCGCCTCGATCGAGCGAGAGAGCACGGGTGCATCCGGCGCGCGCCAACGCCTCCGCGAGGGGAGCCGCGCCTGCAAATGAGCCGCGGGCGATCAAGACGCGCCCGGACGGCGCCAGGCCGATGGCTGCGTGCACCTCGACTGCGCCGTTGGGACTGGCCTCCACTTTGCCGTCCCACAAGACGATCGGTAGCTCCAGCATGTCGTCGTGCGCGCCCAGGGGCCCTGCGTCCGTCGCCCGGACCATCGCAAGAGTGCCGTCCGAGCCGACGACGAGAGCTCCCGATTCGGCGCCGCCGTGCAGCGGAACCGCAAGCCGTCCGTCGGTGGCGAGACCCCGTGGCTTCTTCTCCAGCGCGATTCCCGCGCCCACGGCGAAAAGCACGCGCTTCGCGTCGTCGCCCGTGAGCTCGCGCAGAGGGTTCGACGCGGGCGACTCCAGCGAGCCCGCCCGGATTCTCCACGTCGCTCGCCCGGGCTCGACGTCGTAAAGCGAGAGGTCCCCCGCGACCTTCGCTCGCCAGATCCCGGGCATCCAATGGGGCGGAGGCTGCGTGCCGCCGTCCGCTTCCCACGGGCCGTTTCCGTCGACGGCGGGCGGCGACGGGTCGTGCAGCATGACGTAAAAGAAATCCTTCGGGGCGTACTGGATGTATCGGTCGACGGGGATCGACATGCCCGACGTCAAGAGCTGCGACTTGTACTTCCTGGGAAGGTCGTCGATCGCCGCGAAGAGAAACCCGGTGTGGTACGGGTTCATGTCGAGGTGCATCGCGTAGTCGCACCCCCCCATCTTCATCGCTCTCGCGAGCGTCGTCGCGCTGACGTCGTCGCCCCACGCGTAGAGGAGGTGGCCGCTCGCCGTCACGCAGATCCCCGACCGCTCGGTCTGTGCGCCCTTGCCCGGGAGCGTGAAACCCCAAAGGTTGCGGCCCGTCGGGTTGACCTGCCCGTGGTCGATGAGCGGGTCCAGGTTCTGCCGGAACGAGACGATCGAGTCGTCGTCGACGCCGTCGATCGCCCCGGCTTTTCGGTCCGCGCCCCACGTGCCGAAGCCCACGCGCCCGTCGTCGAGCACCACGACGGTCGCCGACCCGGGCACCGGGGGAAGGAGCACGCGCTTGTGCACCATCATGCCGTAGTGACCGTGCTCGGTCTTGAACGCTCCGTTGAACGCAGCGAGGACGCGCCGATATGTCGCCGGATCGCGGGGGATCCGCCCGGCCCCGTGGGGACCGGTCAATGGCTCCGGGTCTTCGACGCCCGCCTCCATGTCGAGGTCGAGCTGGCGCATGTCCATCGCGACCAGGAGCACTTTCGCGTACGGGCGCTCGTCGTCCGGGCGGACGAAGGTGACGTAGACGGGCAGGGGAGCGTCCGGCCCAGCTCCGGGGAGCTTGCGCAGCCAGGGCACTTCGGGTGGCTGCCAGTCGCCCTCTCCCTTCTCGGCCACTTTCCAGATGCTCTGGACGTGCGGCGGCGGCCAGTGGGCCTCTTCCACCGAAGCCTGCGACGTGTCGAGGACGGGCGGCGGGGGATCCGCGGCAACGGCGCTGGCGCCGGCGCCGCCGCTCGCCTTGAAGGTGAAACGGCGGTACGCGTCGCGTGCCCCGAGCGCAGCGTCCTCGAGCGACGCAATCGGCGCAGGGCCGATCCACGGAACGGCCCGCAGCGTGTCGACGGTCCAGTGCGAGAAGCGCTTGGGCAGGTGCATCGACGCGGTGGCACGCATCCCGGACGCGGCGGCGATCAGCTCGCCGCGAGCGAGGTCGAGGCGCGCGCTCCGCATCGGAGTGCGCCGGCGGTCGTCATAGAGGGCGATCGCCAGCGCGGCTTCGTCCAGCTCTAGCGCGGCCGCTCCCGCAGGGGACTCGAGCGTGATGTCGACCCGGCCGATCCCGCTGGGGGCCCCGGTCTGCTGCAGGTTGGTGATCGCGGCCATCGCGCGATCCGCCAACCCTTGCGTTCGGTTCTGCCCCGCCTCGCCCGCGAGATCCAGCGCCGTCAGGCTCTGCTCCTGACCGTAGGCCCGGGTCGCGAACGCCGCATGGGTGCCACGCACCACCAACTCGTGATCGTCGCCGAGCGGTGTGCTCGTCAGGTTGTGCGCGTCGACAACTTCGATCGCCGCTCCCTCCGGCGCGACCCGCACCCGGGCGCGCCACACGTCGCGCGCGTCGTCCCCTGCGGGGCGGGCGAGAAACAGAATCCGCCGCCCGAGCACGAAGTCGACCACCTCTCCGCCCGAGGGCTCCCAGCGGACGTCGTCGCCCGAAACGAGCGCTCCACCGGCGGACCGACCGAGCGCGCTCGCCAAACTGGGCAAATCGTGCGCGGCCGGGCTTCGCGCCAGTCCACCCCATGCGCTCAAGGCGGCGCACGCCAGAGGCAGCCGACTGCGCTCGCGCAGCCACGCGCTCGTGCGCTCTCGCCAAATCACCCACGGGATGAAGCATCGGCGGCGGCACCGGTCAAGGTGGAGTCGTGCGCCTCCCCGTCCCGGTTTCCTTCCGTGGACGGGCGTCCGATTCTGCGCCATACGGCTTGCCATGCGTTGCGTCCGGCTTTCCCTTCTCGCCCTGGTGGCCCTGCCTTGCGCGGCGGCGTTCGTCTTTGCCTGCGGCCGAGAAGGTTCGCCGCCGAACGTTCCGCCGCCGACCACGGCGCTTCCCACCGCGACGTTTCCCGTGGGGCCTCCATCGGCGCGCCGCGACGACGATCGGACCGGGCCGGACGAAGCCGCGCTCGACCGATCGGTCTCGCCCTGCGACGACGTCTACCAGTTCGCGTGCGGCGGCTGGATGAAGGCGACTCCGATCCCGGAAGACGAGGCGAGCTGGGTTCGAAGCTTCAGCGTCTTGCACGAGGACAACATGAAGTCCCTCCGCGCCATCCTCGATCGCGACGCCCAGGGCGACACGCGCGGCGACGCGTACGGAGCCGAGCTCGGCGCCCTCTGGGCGTCTTGCATGGACGAGCCGGCGATTGAAAAGAGTGGCCTTTACGATCTGAAGCCGGAGCTCGAGCGAATCCAGGCGGTTCGCGACCCGAAGAGCCTCGTGCAGGAGATCGCCCACTTGCACACGATCGGCGTCGGCGCTGCGTTCGGATTCGACAGCGAGATCGACATGAAAGACACCGAGCACATGATCGCGGGGGTCTCGCAGGGCGGCCTCGGGCTGCCGGAGCGCGACTACTATTTTCGAGACGACCAGCGCACCAAAGACATCCGGGCGGCCTACGAGAAGCACGTTGCGCGCACGCTCGAGCTCTTCGGCGAGAACGCGGCGCAAGCGGCCGCGGACGCCCAGACCGTCATCAAGCTGGAGACCGATCTCGCGGGCGCGTCGATGACGAAGGTCGAGCTACGCGACCCCCAAAAAATCTACCATCGGGTCGACCTCGACGGGTTGAAGAAACTCGCGCCCGACGTGTCGTGGGACGGGTACCTCGCCGCGGTCGGTTTCCCGAACATCACGGCGATCAACGTCGGACAGCCGGAGTTCGTCAAGAAGCTCGACGCTCTCGTCACCCCGTCGAAGTTGCCCGACTGGCGTGTCTACCTTCGCTGGCACCTCGCCCGGTCCGCATCGCCCCTCCTCTCGCAGAAGTTCGTCGACGAGTGGTTTCACTTCCGTCAGGTCTTGACCGGCACGAAGGTGCTTCAGCCGCGCTGGAAGCGATGCGTCGGCTTCGCGGACCAAATGATGGGCGAGGCGCTGGCGCAGCCATTCGTGAAAGACCACCTGGGCGAAGACGGAAAACGAGCTGCCGAGCAGATGGTCGCGGGGATCGAGGCCTCGATGAAGGCCGATCTCGACGCCGTGCCGTGGATGGACGACACGACGAGGACGCGGGCCGAAGGCAAGCTCGCCAAGATCGTGAACAAGATCGGCTTCCCGGCCAAGTGGCGCAGCTACCAAGGCTTGGCCATCGACCGCGCGTCGTTCGTGAAGAACGTCGAGAGCGCCACCCGCTTCGAAGTCAAACGCAGCCTGGGCAAAGTGGGCAAGCCCGTCGACAAGGAAGAGTGGGAGATGACCCCGCCCACCGTGAACGCCTACTACGAGCCGACGATGAACGAGATGGTCTTTCCGGCGGGGATCCTCGAGCACCCCTTCTATGCGAAGACACAGACCCCCGGCCTCAACTTCGGAGGCATCGGAATGGTCGTCGGCCACGAGCTCACCCACGGCTTCGATGACGAGGGCAGGCAGTTCGACGCCGAGGGCAACCTGCGCGATTGGTGGACGGCGCCCGTGAGCGCGGAGTTCGATCGGCGCGCGAGCTGCGTCGAGAAGCAGTACGACGACTACGTCGCCGTCGACGATCAGCACATCAAAGGCAAGCTCACCCTGGGGGAGAACATCGCCGATCTGGGTGGCCTCAAGCTGTCGTACGCGGCATTCGAGCGCGCCGAGAAGGAGAACGGCGCGACCCAGGCCGTTGGCGGTTTCACGCCCGAGCAACAGTTCTTCCTCGGCTTTGCGCAGGCGTGGTGTGCGAACTACCGGCCCGAGTCGCTCCGGCTCCTCGTGGCGACCAATCCGCACTCGCCGCCTAAGTTCCGGGTCAACGGGCCGCTCTCGAACCTGCCGGAGTTTGCGGCTGCATTCCAGTGCCACGAGGGGTCGCCGATGGTTCGAAGCAAAGAGAAGCGCTGCGAGGTCTGGTAGGCAGATACGCCGGCGACCTAGGCAGATACGCGAGGTTGGAGATACGCCGGGGAGGTTGGGAGATACGCCGGGGAGGTTGGGAGATACGCCGGGGAGGTTGGGAGATGCGCGGGCGAGGTTGGGAGATGCGCGGGCGAGGTTGGGAGATGCGCGGGCGAGGTTGGGAGATGCGCGGGCGAGGTTGGGAGATACGCGGGCGAGGTTGGGAGATACGCGGGTGAGGTTGGGAGATGCGCGGGCGAGGTTGGGAGATACGCCGGCGAGGTTGGGAGACACGCCGGCGAGGTTGGGAGATGCGCGGGCGAGGTTGGGAGATACGCCGGCGAGGTTGGGAGATGCGCGGGCGAGGTTGGGAGATGCGCGGGCGAGGTTGGGAGATGCGCGGGCGAGGTTGGGAGATACGCCGGCGAGGTTGGGAGATACGCCGGCGAGGTTGGGAGACACGCCGGCGACCCTTATCCTGCTCGAGCTCAAGTCTGTTGGAACTTACGCGCCAGGGGCTCGCTCAAGCTCCATGCAGGCCGACGACGATTTCGTCGACGTGCACCACCAGCGCGAGCTCGGCCAATCCCTCCGGCAGCTCTTCGCGTGCCTTGCCGGCGACCATGGCCACCTCGCCGGCGCCACACCGGGCGAGGCCTCGGGCGATCTCGCGTGCGTCGCCGTCGACGATGCGCACTGCGTCCCCCGCCCGAAAGTCGCCTCGGACGCCGAGCACGCCCACCGAAAGAACGCTCTTGCCCCGCGTGAGGACGGCTTCGACCGCCCCGCGATCGAGCACCAGGTCGCCGCGCGGACGCAGCGTGAAGGCGATCCAGTATTTTCTCGCGCTCAAGCGGTCGCGCGCCGCGACGAAGAGCGTTCCCACGTCGTCGCCGGCGAGCACGCCGTCGAGCGCCCCCGCCGCGCTGCCGTCCGCGACCACCACGTTGGCTCCCGCGAGGGTCGCGCGGCGCGCCGCCTCCACCTTGCTCGCCATTCCGCCCCTACCGACGCCGCTCGTCGACCGGCGTATGTGCGGCAGCGCCTCGCTGGCTACGTCGCGCACCACGGCGATTCGTCGCCCGTCGCCGTCGAGCAAGCCTTCGACGTCGCTCAGAAGGACCACTAGCTCGGCGTCGACGAGCGGCGCCACCATCGCGGCGAGCTGGTCGTTGTCCAACGTGATCTCGTCCACGGCGACGGAGTCGTTCTCGTTGAGGATGGGGACCGCGCCGGCCTCGATCAGCGCTCCGAGAGCCGCCCGCGCGTTGTTCGATCGTGTGCGGTCGGCCAGGTCGGCGTAGGTGAGGAGCACCTGGGCGACCGTCAGCCCGCGTGCCCCGAACGCTTCTTCGTAGGCGCGCATGAGCAGCGATTGCCCGGCCGCGGCCGCCGCCTGGAGCCGGGCGATCTCTTTGGGCCGCGTTCGGTATCCGAGCTTCTTCATGCCGAGCGCGATCGCCCCGCTCGACACCACCACGAACGCGCCACCCGGGCGTGACGCAACGCTCGCCGCCAGGCGATCGAAGATGCCCGGGTCGCTCGCCAGGGTGCGCGACCCGAGCTTGACGATGACCCGGCGCGCTCGCGCAACGACCGACCGCTCGTCAGCCATTGGCCGTTCGGAGCAGGTCGTCGAAAGCCGCGTCGAGCCGTCGCATCAACCGGTCGGGAACGCCCGCCGCGAGGCCGATCAGCCAATCGACCAGCGCTGTCGTCGCGTCGCGCTGGTCGTCGATCGCCACCGGCTCGTCGGCGGGCAATGGCTCGACGGTGAGCGCTCGGGCCACCGCCCCATCGATCGCACGGCGCAGACGCCGCGCCTCGTCGGCGTCGATGCGGACGGCGCGCTCCGTCCGCCCGGTGTCGAGATACCGGCTCACCATGTGACCCAGCGCGTAAGTGCGGAGGGCGTCGCGCACGGGCCACAGGGCGCCGATCGGGCCGAAGCGGGCCAGCGCGCGCGCGGCGAGTCGCACGCCGAGGTACCGGACCGCCTGCGACGCAAATCCACGGGGAACTTCGCTTCCGGAGGGCTCGGCGAGGATGGCGCGCGCTTCGCGGGTCAGCGAGAGGCCGTGTCGTACGACGCAGTCGTGGACGAGCGCCCCGCGCACGCGGCGCAGCAATGAGTCGGGCAGCCAGGGAACGGGAAGGGCGCCGATCGACGCGCCCATGGCCGTGTAGACGGCGAGCCGACTGCGATCGGCCGGCGGGCGCACGCTCACCGGCAATCGAGCGGCGTCGTCGCGCGTGAGCGTGGAGTGTGGGGCCATGGCTCGAGCGAGTCTACGCGAAGGGACGACCCAGCGGGCGTAGCTCGACCACGGTCGCGTCGGATTCGGCGGCAATGCGCAGAAGGTCGCGCGCGATGAGGGGACCGAGCTCCACGCGGACATGCACGGGTGGCGGCGCTCCGGTCGCAACCCGTGCGCGCCCGCCCTGCGCTTGGACGGCGCGCTGGAAGGCGTCGACGTTTCCTTGGACCCTCAATGCGAGCGTTCCCTCCGCCGCGGCCACCTCTGCCGGTGCGCCTTGCACCGTGACTTGTGATCCGTCCACCACGATCGCCTCGTCGGCCCCGAGGGCCAGCGGGGACTCCAGGGGCACGCGCGCTGCGAACATCGCCGTCAGCCTGTCATCGAGGGCGCGCACGGTCGCGCGCGCGAGCAAGTGGGCCGCCTCGCCCGAGAGGCCGGCGGTGGGATCCTCGACGAGCAACGTTCCCGCGCCAGTGGCGAGCGCAGCGGCGAGGACGACGGCCCGCTTGACCGCCAGCGACGCCGCGCCGAGCTTCGCCTTGTTCATCGGCTCGATCTGCATGCGACCCAGCGCATCGGTCGCCAGCGCGGACGCCGTCGCCCGCTCGTGGCCGGCCAATCGCGCGCTCCATGTCGCGTACTGGAAAACCGTCCACTCGGCCGGAAGCAGCGGGTCGAGGGGCGCGCACGCGACGATTCCCGCGCGGATCGCCTGGGGTGCCGCCATCCCTTCGACCCGAAGCTCGCCTCGAGAAATGGGCCGCATCCCCGCGGCTGCCTCGAAGAGCGCCCTGGCGGCTCCGAGCACGAGGACGTGATCGCCGGTGGTGGCGAAAGTCAGCCCGTCGATCGCCGGAACCCCGCCGACATCGACGCGCAGGTGGGTGGAGGCAAGCCGGGGCGGCATCGATGCGAGAGCGAGTGTAAGGTGGTTTTCGAACTTCAGATACCATTGGCACATGCGTCGCAACAGGCAGCCTCCATGGTGAAGGCGATGGTCGTTGCGGCGCCGCGGTGCGGTGCAGGGCTGGTCATGTGGGGGCCAGGGACCGGGCGGGTCGGGGGCGCTACCCCCACACGGGCGCTCGCGGCGCTCGCGGTCGCTCTCACCGTGCCCGTCGCGGGTGCGTGCAACGACGGCTCCGCCGACCAGGTGACCCAACCGGTCGACGTCGGGATGACCGACAAGACGCCGCCGTACTACAGCGACGGACAGCTCACCCTCTACCAGGTAGAGGTCCCCGTTGCCCTGCCGGTCCGCAAGATGACGAGCGCCGACGTGCAGGCGGTCGGGGCGGCGCCGAAGGGTACGCCTTATCCACGCGGCGTCTTCCTGCGCGCCGAAGACGAGAGCGTCGAGGTGCGCTTCACGATCTCGAACATCGACGCTGCGCCGCACGACGTATGGCTGCTGATCGATCCGTGGAACGAGTTCGTGCGCTGGCGGCCCGGGGTCACCGTGATAGACGACGAAACGACGATGCCCAACTACGGCTACGACATGGAGTTCACGGTAGCGGGCAAACAGCGGATCGAGGGGACGATCACCGCCGACGACGTCCACGAAATCGCGATCAAGCTGGCCGCGGTCGAGAAGCTCCTGGCGAGTCCGCAGGCCCAAGGGCAAGGGACGGGAACCGGCTATGACGCGACCCAGATCGCCAACAACATCTTCAACCCGCAGAATCGGTCCAACTCCGTTCCCAGCGACTTGCTCTACACACCGTGGATTCCGCCGGTCGTCGCCGGGGTAACCGGCTTCGATCTGGGCCTGCGCACGACGGAGCCGGCGAACGTCGCGGTCGAGATTGTGATCGACGTGCAGGATCTTCGGGGGAACCGATTCGTGCCGCAAGACAAGAAGGCCGACCAAGAGATGGGACTCCCCCACCAGGTGCTGTCACCGCCGGCGGCGCGGTTTTAGGGGATTGTCGAAGCCAGTCGTCCGGCTGGCCTTCCTCTCGCTCCGTGTGCACTCGTGGCTCCGATATGGTAGCTGGAGCGTGCCGTGCGGCCCGAGGAATGGTCGATGCGTCTGCCCATGCCCAAGAGCTCCATCGTCATGGCCGTGGTGAGCGGCGCCGCGGTCGCCGCGTGCGGCTCGGCGGAGAACTATCCATGGGGGACCTCCCCTGACATCGGCCAAGCGGCGGACCTTGGCCAAGGCGACGCAGGCCCAGCCGAGGGAGTGAGCCCCGGGTCGACAAGCGGCGGAACGACCAACGACGCCGGGCCGGCTGACCCTGGAAACGGCAGCCGCGGAGGACTCGGTTCGAGCTCGGGCAACGGCGGTGGCGTTGGCCCGGGCGGCGGTACGAGCTCCGGGAGCGGCGGCAGTGGCTTGCGAGGCAGCGGTTCGAGCTCGAGCAGCGGCGTCGGGGCGGGCAGCGGCACGAGCTCGGGGGGCGGCGGCATCGGCTTGGACGGCGGTATGAGCTCGGGCAGCGGTTCGAGCTCGGGCGCGGGCCCCAGCGGTTCGAGCAGCGGAGGGCCCGACGATGGGGGCGCTACTTGCCCGTCCGCGGCCGGCACGGCGCCGACGTGGTCGTCCATCTGGAGCACGGACGGCTTCTCCGCCGTCTGCAAGACCTGTCACACCCAGCCCAGCAGCGCCACGGCCGCGTACACCTGGCTCAAGGGCAAGGGCTACATCAACGGGAAGGCGTCGACGCTCGTCAAAGTGGGCACGTCGCCTCTGTCGCTCTTCGGCGGGAGCATGCCGCCCGGATTCGGAGTGCTCAACGCCGCGGCCAAATGCGCCTTGCTCGAGTGGGTGAGCGCCGGAGCGCTCAACAACTGAGCGAGAAAACCGCCAGGGCGCCAAGATCGCCAGGAGAGAGTTGATTGACGATTTTCCAACTCTCGCATGGCGTCCCTGGCGGTTCATCTCTCGTTATTCAACGGCCTGTTAGTGCTAGATGAACCTCACCGGCTTTTCCCAGAGCACGAGCGCAATGCAACCCTCGGGCGCTCGGACGCTGTGCTGTGACCCCGGTGGGTTCACCACCATAGTGCCGGCGCGATAAACCCCGGCGTCATCCTCCTGGAAGCCCGACAGGACGAAGATGTGCTCGAGGCCTTCGTGCTCGTGCAGGCGCAGCCGGGCGTTCGGGGCATACCGGACGAACGCCGCGGAAGGACCCTCCGTGCCGTCGCCGTAGAGCCGGCAAATTTCGACGCCGTCATGGAGCGGCGTCCACTCGACCCCGCCGCCGAGGAGGGCCCCGAGGTCAATCGCGAGCGATCGAAGGAGCGGTGGCACGGTGGGCTCGGGCTCCTTCGTTGGCGGTGTGGGGCTCGGCTTCATGGGTGGGACCCTTGCGCGAGATACGCGCGCCACGCGCCGAACGACGAGATGTCAGTCGCGCCTCGTACGGCTTGCCCCTCGCACAAGAAGCCGTGGACGCGCGTGCCGTCGTCCAGGTCGATCTGTCCGATCGCGAGTGGCGACCTCACCCCCGCGATGAACGATCCGAAGGCCTCCAGCGGTACGGCCCAGACCTCGACTTCGATTCGCGCCCCATCGCCGTCGTTTCCGCGGACGAGACCGGGCTTCGGCGGCTGCGTGCCAGGCAGCGCGTAGAGCCGATACGAAGGCGCCGTACGAGCGGTCCGCACCAGGCGCGCGCCTCGATCGGTGAGCTGGCCGTTCAGCGGCTGCCCGGTCAAGTGCGCGCCGACGACCGCGACGAGCAGGCAGCCGTCTTCTTCCTGGCTCTTCGCAGCGCCCTGGTCGGGCCGCGGCCAGCCGGTCGCCCCGAGTGACCCTGGCGCTCTCGCATGAAACGCCGACGCGAGCGCGAGAAGCAAAGCATCGCGCCCCCACGGACCGATGAACGTGACCCCCGCGGGCAGCCCGTCCCCCCGGAACCCGCTGGGAACGGCCACGGCCGCCTGGTCGAGCAGGTTGACGAACGTCGTGTACCGGCCGAGCCGTGCGTTCGCCTCGACGGGGTCGGCGAGGACTTCGTCGATCCGCGGATGATTCGGAGCGGAGGGAACCACGAGGGCGTCGATGCGGTCCCAAACGGGCGCGACGCTCCGGCGGAGCGCCGCCAAGCGGTGAAGAGCGCGAAACGCATCCGTCGCGCGGTACTGGTCCGCCTGCTCCAGGATCGTGCGGAGGACGGGCAGGAGCGCATCGGGATGCGAGCGAACGAAATCTTCCAACCCGGACCAGCGCTCCCCGATCCAGGGCCCTTCGTACAGCAGCCGCCCTGCCTCGAAGAAAGGCGCCATGTCCACCGGCTCGAGGGCCGCGCCCATGGCCTCGAGCTCCCCGCACGCCTGCTCGAATGCGACTCGGGCCGCGCCACTGCCAAACAGCCTGTCGTCCGCGCGCGGCACGCCGAGACGCGACTGGCTCGACAGAGCGGGCGGCGCCCACCGGAAGCGCGCCGCCGCGGGCCGCGAATACGGATCGCCCGCGTCGAATCCGGTCACCACCGCCGCGACGTCTCGGGCGTCGGCGCACGTGAGCGCCATCACCGACACGCAGTCGAGCGAGCGGCTCGCGGGGACGACCCCCCGAGTGGAAAAGAGCCCGCGGCTCGGCTTGAGGCCGACGATGTTGGTGAAGGCGGCTGGAACACGCCCGGACCCGGCGGTATCCGTTGCGAGCGCGAACGTGACCTGTCCGCGCGAGACCGCCGCGGCGGAGCCGGAGCTCGACCCCCCAGTGACGTACCGAGCGTCGAACGGATTGGGAGGGATTCCGTACGGCGAACGAACGCCCACGAGCCCGGTGGCAAACTGATCGAGGTTCGTCTTTCCGATGCAGATCGCGCCGGCGGCCCGCAAGCGATCGACCACGGGGGCCGACTCGCGCGCCACGTACGCGAACGCCGGGCATGCCGCAGTCGTTGGCTCGCCCTGCACGTCGATGTTGTCTTTGACGCCGAAAGGGATGCCGTAAAGGGCCGGGCGGGCGTTCGGCGCGTAGGACCGTTCGAGGGTCCGCGCTTCGGCGAGCAGGGCGTCCCTGCTGCGGACGTGAATCCAGACGCCCTCGGCGCCGTCCCCGGAGGTCTCCGCCAACACCGACGCGACGACATCTTCGGGTGTGCGCGAGCCATCGCTGTACGCTCGTCGCAGCGAAGCGATATCCAATGGCGAACACAAACGTGACATGCTCAAAGGCGGGCGAGTCTTCTATCACAAATGGCGCGGGCCGCGGTTCGCTCGCGTTCCGGCGCTCGGGCGAGAAAACGGTGATCGGAGAGGCCTATGCGGCGAGCCCGCTCCGATTCCTCACGCCTCGCAACCACGGCGACGCCGCATGGGTGTTCCTCTCGAGTCTCGGTGGCGGGCTCGTAGACGGCGATCGAATCGACCTCCGGATCCAGGCCGACGCCGGCACATCCGCGCTCATCGGCACGCAGGCCGCGACGAAGGTCTACCGCTCGCCCAGAGGGTGCTCGCAGCGCATCGACGTGCGCGCGGGGGACGGGTCGGCCGTTGCCATCGTTCCCGATCCCGTCGTGTGCTTCGCAGGCGCGCGGTACGACCAACGAATCGATATTTCGCTCGCGCCGGGCGCGTCTCTCGTTCTCTTGGACGGGTACACCTCGGGCCGCGCAGCCCGCGGCGAACGCTGGCAATTCGACCATTTCGAATCGCGAACGACCATCACGCGGGGGGGGGTCGTGGCGATCATCGACGCGACGCGGCTCGATCCGGTCCCGGGCCCGATCGCGCAGCGCATGGGGCGATTCGAAGCGATGATGTGGCTCGTCGCGATCGGGCCTCGGTTCGAAGGTATGCGCGAGGCGATGCTCACCGCGCTTCCTGCGCCGTCGCCGGGCGATGCCGCGGTCGTAGCGGCCAGCCCCGTCGGGGACGACGCCGCGGTGGTGCGCGTCGCGGCCGATAGTTTCGAAAACGCGTCTCGAAGATTGCGTCCGAGTTTCGCTGCCCTCGCCTGCGCACTGGGTGACGACCCTTTCGCTCGAAAGTGGTGACCCTCGGGCCTCGATGCGCGATGCTCCGCGTGCGATGCACCTGACGCCGCGCGACATCGACAAGCTCTTGCTTCACGGCGCGGGCGTCCTCGCGCAGAAGCGCCTCGCCCGAGGGCTCCGCCTCAACTATCCGGAGGCCGTTGCGTTGATCGCCACCCAGCTTCTCGAGCTGATTCGCGACGGCCGCTCCGTCGCTGAGCTGATGGACGTCGGGCGCCGAATTCTCGGACGCGCTCACGTCATGGGCGGCGTGGCGGAGATGATCGACGAAGTGCAAGTGGAGGGCACGTTCCCGGATGGCACGAAGCTCGTCACGGTCCACGCACCCATCGCTCTCGACCGCGTCGATCTCTCCCTTGCGCTTCATGGAAGCTTCTTGCCCTTGCCGCCGGAGTCGGCATTTGCTTCCGCGTCGACCGCCGATTCGAGGGCCGCGCACCTCCCAGGCCAACGCTTCGTATCTCCGGGCACGATCACCCTGAACGAGAACCGCGCGGTGGTCGAGCTCGTCGTCAAGAGCGTCGGCGACCGGCCGATTCAGGTCGGGAGTCATTACCCCTTCGCCGAGACGAACGCCGCGCTCGTGTTCGATCGCCTCCGCGCGCTGGGCAAACGCCTCGACATTCCTGCCGGGACGGCGGTCCGCTTCGAGCCGGGCGACGAGAAGACCATCCGACTCGTCGCTATTGCGGAGGCGCCCGCGCGCGGGGGAGACGCGGGATGACTCGACCCATCGATCGCCGCCACTATGCGGATATGTTCGGTCTCACGGTGGGCGATCGCGTCCGCCTGGGGGACACCGACCTGATCGCGCAGGTCGAGAGAGACTTTGCCGTCTACGGCGACGAGTGCAAGTTCGGCGGCGGCAAGGTGCTGCGCGATCGGCAAGGCCAGCGCGCCGGCGCCGGCGACGACGACGCGCTCGACTGCGTCGTCACGAACGCGCTCGTGATCGACGCAGCCGGGATTTACAAGGCCGATATCGGCATCAAAGGCGGCCGAATCGTTGGGATCGGGAAGGCAGGGAACCCGGACGTCATGTCGGGCGTCACGCCGGGAATGGTCGTCGGCGTGACCACCGAAGCGATCTCCGCAGAGGGGCTCATCGTCACCGCGGGCGGCGTCGATTCGCACGTCCACTTCATCTGTCCCCAGCAGGCGAACGAAGCCATCGCCTCCGGCGTGACGACGTTCGTCGGCGGCGGCACCGGACCGGCGACGGGGACCAACGCGACCACCTGCACCCCCGGGGCGCGCCACATCCGCCAGATGCTGCAAGCGACCGATGCGCTTCCCATGAACATCGGGCTGACGGGCAAGGGGAACACTTCTTCTCCAGAGGGCCTCGTCGATCAAATCCGAGCGGGCGCCGTCGGCCTGAAGCTCCACGAAGACTGGGGAACAACGCCCGCCGCAATCGACTGCTGCCTCGGCGTCGCCGAGGGCGAAGACGTGCAGGTGACCATTCACACCGACACGCTGAACGAGTCGGGGTACGTCGATGATTCGATCGCCGCGTTCAAGGGGCGGACGATTCACACCTACCACTCGGAGGGGGCCGGCGGAGGGCACGCGCCCGACATCATCCGCGTGTGCGGAGAACCGAACGTCATCCCGAGCTCCACGAACCCAACGCGTCCCTTCACGGTCAATACGCTCGACGAGCACCTCGACATGCTCATGGTGTGTCACCATCTCGACAAGACGATCCCCGAGGACGTCGCCTTCGCGGAGAGCCGCATCCGCGGCGAGACGATCGCAGCCGAGGACATCTTGCACGACATCGGAGCGATCAGCATCGTGTCCAGCGACAGCCAGGCGATGGGCCGGGTCGGCGAGGTGATCGTGCGCACTTGGCAGACCGCGGACAAGATGAAGAACGATCGCGGCAGGCTGCCCAGCGAACAAGGCGACAACGACAACGCCCGCATCAAACGGTACGTCGCCAAGTACACGATCAATCCCGCGATCGCGCATGGGATGTCCTCCGAGATAGGCAGCGTCGAAGTGGGCAAATGGGCGGACCTGGTGCTCTGGCGTCCCGCGTTCTTCGGCGTGCGCCCCGAGATCGTGCTCAAGGGGGGATTCATCGCCTGGGCGCAGATGGGCGACGCCAACGCGTCGATTCCGACCCCGCAACCGCTGCGCATGCAGCCCATGTTCGGCGCGCTCGGGAAGGCGCTGGGCGCGACGAGCCTCGCGTTCGTCTCCCAGCGTGCGCTCGCCGAAGGAAACCTCAGTGGGCTCGGGCTCTCCAAGCACGTCGTCGCCGTGCGCCGCTGCCGGGGCCTCGGAAAGCGCGACATGGTGCACAACGACGCGCTGCCCGTCATCGCGGTCGATCCGGAGACGTACGAGGTGCGCGCCGACGGCGTGCTGCTGCGCTGCCCGCCTGCGTCCCGGCTTCCGCTCGCGCAACTCTACCACTTGTTCTGATTGCTCGGATTGCTCTATCCCCCCTATGGCTGGTCCGATTCATTGGCGCATTCTTCAGATTGCCGACTCCGCCTTTCCGACGGGCGGGTTTGCGCACTCCGGGGGGCTCGAAGCTGCGCTGCACCTCGGCGAAGCGAGCACGCCCGACCGCCTGGACGCGTACGTCCAAGTGTCTCTCTGGAACACCGGCACCGCGTGGCTCCCGTTCGTCGCGGGAGCGTACGACGCTCCCCACGACGTCCGGGCGCTCGACGCGCGAATCGACGCGCTCCTCACGAGCCACGTCGCGAACCGCGCGAGCCGCACGCAAGGCCGCGCGTTCGTCGCCACCTGCGCCCGCGTCTTCGACCACCCGGTGCTCGCACGGCTCGGCGCGCAGAGCCGGACGCAGGAGATCAGGGCGCACTTCGCGCCCGTGTTCGGCGCGTCCCTCGCTGCGCTCGCGATCCAGCGGCGAGAGGCGCTCGCCTTGCACCTCTACCTCACCCTGCGCAGCGTCGCTTCGGCCGCGGTCCGCCTCGGCATCGTTGGCCCGTACGAAGCGCAGCGGCTGCAGAATCGCCACGCGGCGACGATGGACGCCGTGCTCGAGCAGTGCGCGACACGGCGACCGGCCGACGCGGCGAGCTCGGCGCCTCTCCTCGATCTTTTCGGAGCGACGCACGACCGCTTGTACGCGAGGCTCTTTCAAAGCTGAGAAAACAGGCCATGGCTCACGACCACGACGAACATCGACACGACGGCAGCGCTCACGACCACGACGAACATCGGCACGACGGCAGCGCTCACGAACATGGAGACGAGCATCGCCACGAGCACTGGGCGCACCCCGGACGCTTCCGTGACCGAGACCCGCTGCGCGCGCGCGATTACGGGCAGCGGGCGTTCACCGTCGGAATCGGCGGTCCAGTCGGCAGCGGGAAGACGGCTCTCGTTCTCGCGATCTGCCGGGCGCTGAGGGATCGGGTCAGCCTCGGCGTCGTGACCAACGACATCTTCACGCGCGAGGACGCCGAGTTCTTGCATCGCAACCAGGCGCTCGCGCCCGAGCGCATCCGCGCCGTCGAGACCGGCGGCTGCCCCCACGCTGCGATTCGCGAGGACATCAGCCACAACCTCGACGCGCTCGAGCGGCTGATGGACGAAGTGCGACCGACGTTGCTCTTCGTCGAGAGTGGAGGCGACAACCTGGCCGCGCAATTCAGTCGAGAGCTCGCGGACTACACGATCTACGTCATCGACGTTGCGGGTGGCGACAAGGTGCCACGCAAGGGAGGTCCGGGGATTACGCAGTCGGATCTGCTCGTCATCAATAAAACGGATCTCGCGGAGCATGTCGGAGCGAACCTCGAAATCATGGCACGAGACGCGCGCGCGATGCGCGGCGCCGGCCCGTTCGTCTTCGCGCAGGCGAAGAGCGGTGTCGGCGTCGACACAATCATAGATAGCGTTCTGTCCGCCGCCGCCGGCCGCCTGGCACACGAAATTTAATCGCGCCGACAACTCCCGGAAACACCGGCATGGGAGCGTACCGGTCGTCTGTCGATCGTCGACGGGCCCGTTCGGACAAGGAGACACCTATGAAATGTTCGCTTCTCGGGCGAAATTGGTTGGTCGCGGCCGCTGCGGCGTGCCAGATCGCCTCAGCAGGCTGCAAAGAAGAAGCGAAGCCGGTGGAGCAGGCCAAGCCCGCCGATTCGAGCTCCGCGACCCAGGCGGCCGCGCCCGCCCCTGCACCGGCCGAGGCCCCGGGGGCCCCCATCAAAGTCGGCATCCTGCACTCGCTGTCCGGGACGATGGCGATCAGCGAGACGTCGCTGAAGGACGTCGCCCTCATGACGATCGAAGAGATCAACGCGAAGGGCGGTGTGCTCGGGCGGAAGATCGAACCGGTGATCGTCGATCCGGCGTCGAACTGGCCGCTGTTCGCGGAGAAGGCCCGGGACTTACTCCAGAAAGACAAGGTCGCGGCGGTGTTCGGTTGCTGGACATCCGTTTCGCGCAAGTCGGTTTTGCCAGTCTTCGAAGAGCTCAATGGCTTGCTGTTTTACCCGGTCCAATACGAAGGGGAAGAGTCCTCATACAACGTGTTCTACACGGGTGCCGCGCCCAATCAGCAAGCCATCCCTGCGGTCGAATACTTGATGAGCGACAAGGGCGGTGGCGCCAAGCGCTTCGTCCTGCTCGGCACGGACTACGTCTACCCGCGGACGACCAACAAGATTCTTCGCTACTTCCTGCACGCGAAGGGTATTGCCGACGAGAACATCAAAGAAGAATACACGCCATTCGGGCATAGCGATTACCAGACGATCGTTGCCGACGTCAAAAAGTTCGCCTCGGGCAAGCGCACCGCCGTCATCTCGACGATCAACGGGGACTCCAACGTTCCCTTCTACAAGGAGCTCGCGAATCAAGGCTTGAAAGCGACGGACATTCCAGTCGTCGCGTTCTCGGTCGGCGAGGAGGAGCTTCGCGGGATCGATGCGAAGCCCCTGGTCGGTCACCTGGCTGCTTGGAACTACTTCATGTCGATCGATACGCCCGAGAACAAAGCGTTCATCGCCGAGTGGAAGAGCTACGTCGCTGCGCACAACTTGCCCGATGGCGACAAGCGCGTGACCAACGACCCGATGGAGGCGACGTACATCGGCCTTCACATGTGGGCCCAAGCGGTGGCGCAGGCCGGCACGACGAACGTGGATGCTGTCCGGCAGGCGCTCGGCTACCAGACCTTCCGCTCGCCTTCGGGGTACGACATCTCCCTCGACGCGAAGAACCACCACCTGCACAAGCCGGTTCTCATCGGCGAGGTCCAGGCCAACGGCCAGTTCCAGATTGTGTGGAAATCTCCCGAGGGAACGATTCGGGCGCAGGCATGGAGCCCGTTCATCCCGGAGAGCGCGAAAAAAGTCGCCGATTGGACCTACCCCTGGGTGTGCGGCAATTGCACCGAACCGAAGTTCGGGGGCTCCGTCGCCATGGCACATCGCTGAGCGCGAGCCGCTGTGGACGGCGGCACTCGGAGAGAAGAAGATGGCGAGAAGACCTCGTGCAGCACCGTTCCGACTCTGGGCCACCCTGGCCGCGGTCGCCGTTCTCCTGGCGGCCCGCGCAAGCCTCGCCGACGCGGGTGATCTGGAGTCGGCGGTACGGGGTCTCTCGCAGCCGGCGGGCGACGACGTCGCGCGCGCGGTCCGAGCCGTCGCAGCGGTCGGTGACAGCCGAGCGCTCCTCGTCCTCGATGCGCTTCGCGACGGCAACCTGGCCGTGACCGAGGGGGGGCGCGCCTACGTGCGCGATTCGACGGGCGTGCTTCGGGACGCCATAACCGGGGCATCACCCGGTGCGGACCCGACCCGCGAGCCGACGATGGACAACGAGGTCCGGCGGGTTCTCGAGCCGCTCATCGCAAGACTCGATCTCCAATCACCAGATCAGAAGACGCGCCTCGCGGCGGTCGAAACGCTCGCGGACCGCTCGAACGAAGAAGACGTTCCTGCGCTGCGCGACGCGCTCTCCCGCGAAAAGGTTCAAGTCGTTCGCAGAGCGCTCGTGTCAACACTCGCCGAGCTCGACCTCGCGAGCGACGATCCGCATCGGCGCCTCGGGGCGATAGCGGCGATTGAGGCCTCCGGGTCGACGCGCTTCCGCACGAAGCTCGAAGCGATGGGCGGCGAATCGGACGCCGGTGTGCGGAGCGCCGCCCAGCATGCGCTCCGAGCCCTCGCTCGGAAGCAGTTCTTCGTGGACCACACAGCCGATCTCATCTACGGCCTGAGCACCGGCAGCATTCTGCTCCTTTCGGCGCTCGGTCTGGCGATCACGTTCGGCCTGATGCGCGTGATCAACATGGCCCACGGCGAGATGCTGATGCTTGGGGCCTATGCGACGTTCGTGACGCAAACTTTCTTCCACGAGCACTTCGCCCGTCACGAGTCGCTCTATCTCCTGGCGGCAATTCCCGTGGCGCTGGTCACGTGCATGGCAGTCGGCGCGGTGCTGGAGCGCACCGTCGTCCGCTTCTTGTATGGGCGGCCGCTCGAGACGCTCCTCGCGACCTATGGTCTGAGTCTGCTTCTCATCCAGTCGGTGCGGTCGATCTTCGGCGCCCAGAACGTCGCCGTCGCGAACCCGCCCTGGCTCGCGGGCGGCGCGGAGCTCTTCGAAGACGTAGTCATCCCATACAACCGAATGGCCGTGGTTCTCTTCGCGATCGCCGTCGTGACCTTCGTCGCATACATGCTTCGTGGAACGTCCCTCGGACTGGTCGTCCGCGCGGTGACGCAGAATCGCCCGATGGCGGCGTGCATGGGCATCGCCACGAGGCGCGTGGACACGTGGACGTTCGCTCTGGGCTCGGGCGTCGGCGGGCTGGGGGGTGTGGCGCTCGCGCAGCTCGGCAACGTGGGGCCGGAGCTCGGGCAAAGCTACATCGTCGACTCCTTCTTGGTCGTCGTCCTCGGCGGAGTGGGCAAGCTCGTCGGCTGCGTCTTCGCCGCGTTCGCGCTCGGGGTCCTGAACAAAGTGCTCGAGCCGGTGGCCGGCGCGGTGCTGGGCAAGATCGTCGTCTTGCTCCTGGTGGTCCTCATCATCCAGAAGCGCCCGCAAGGTCTATTCGCGCCGCGCGGGCGAGCCGCCGAGGGCACGTGAGCCCATCGAAGCTCCCGCTCCTTCGCAGACCCCGCGGGGGCGGATGGGAGACCGGGCTCGTCGCCCTCGTGTGCGCGGTGGTCGGCGTCGCGGTGCCCCTCCTGAACGTTCTGCCGGCCGAGACGAGCGCGCTTCACGTTCCGGAGTTCCTGGTCGCGCTGATTGGCAAGATCACGTGCTACGCGATCGTGGCGGTCGCGCTCGACCTCGCGTGGGGATACGCGGGGATTCTCAGCCTCTGCCACGGCCTCTTCTTCGCCCTCGGGGGCTACGCGATGGGCATGTACCTGATGCGCAACATCGGAACGGAGGGGATGTATCGCAGCACGTTGCCGGACTTCATGGTCTTTCTCGATTGGAAGGAGCTCCCCTGGTACTGGCGTGGATTCGATCACTTCTGGTTCGCCGCCGTCATGGCGCTCTTCGTTCCGGCCATCGTCGCTTACGTCTTCGGCTTCTTTGCGTTCCGATCGCGAATCAGCGGTGTCTATTTCTCGATTGTCACGCAGGCACTCACCTATGCCGCGATGCTCCTGTTCTTCCGCAACGCGACGGGTTTCGGCGGCAACAACGGGCTCACGGACTTCAAGCGCATTCTCGGGTTCTCGCTGCGGGAGCCGGCGACGAAGGCCGCCCTTTGCGCGGCAAGCGGCATCGGGCTGGGGCTCGCCTACGCGGTCTGCCGTGCGGTGGTGCGATCCCGTGCGGGACGCGTCATCACTGCGATGCGCGACGTCGAAGCAAAAGTGAGGTTCTGCGGGTACGACCCGGTCGCCTACAAGCTCTTCGCCTGGACACTCTCCGCCGTGCTCTGCGGGTTCGCCGGCGCACTTTACGTCCCGCAGGTCGGAATCATCAATCCGAGCGAAATGCAGCCGTCGAGCTCCGTCGAGATCGCGATCTGGGTGGCCGTCGGAGGGCGCGGAACTCTCGCAGGGGCGATGCTCGGCGCGCTCTTGGTCAACGGCGGCAAGAGCTGGCTCACCGCCGCCTTTCCGACCGCGTGGCTCTACGTCCTGGGTGCGCTTTTCGTCGGCGTGACCCTGCTCTTGCCGGGTGGGATCATTCGGGCCTTCGCCGGGCACCCACGCTTGCGGGCCGCGTTTGGGGGTATCGCGCGCGGCTTCACCGCGAAACGAGCACCCGCGGCTCCGGCCGTGCCGGCGGTGTCCGTCAGCGAGGAGACCCGGCCGTGAGCCCCGTCCTCGAGGTCCAGGGAGTCACCGTTCGCTTCGACGGCTTCCGCGCTTTGAACGATTTGACGTTATCGCTCGAGATGGGCGAGCTTCGGTGCATCGTAGGTCCGAACGGGGCCGGGAAAACGACGCTCATGGACGTCATCACGGGAAAGAGCCGCCCCGATACGGGGACGGTCCGCTTTGCCGGGCGGGACATCACGCGGCTCACGGAGCACGCGATCGCCCGCCTCGGAATCGGGCGCAAGTTTCAGCGGCCCACCGTGTTCCCTGGGCACACGGTGTTCGAGAACTTGGAGCTGACTACCCACGGAAAAAAGGGGGTGATGCGCGCGCTCTTCGCGCGTCTTTCGCCCAGTGATCTCCGATCCATCGAGCAGACGCTCGAGCTGATCGGTCTGGCCGAGCAGCGCGATCGACCCGCAGGGCTGCTGTCGCACGGGCAAAAGCAGTGGCTGGAGATAGGGATGCTTCTGGTGCAGCGTCCGAAGCTGCTGCTCGTCGACGAGCCCGTCGCCGGGATGACGCAGCACGAAATCGAACGGACCGAGCAGATTCTCGCATCGCTGGCCGGCATGCACACGATCGTGGTCGTCGAGCACGACATGGACTTCGTCCGGAGTATCGCCCGGACCGTGACGGTGCTTCACGAAGGGAGCGTTCTCGCCGAGGGGACAATGCGCGACGTGCAGAACGATCCCCGCGTGGTCGAAGTCTACCTGGGAGCCTGACCGTGCTCGAAGCCAGAGAAGTTCAACAGTACTACGGTGGTAGCCACACCCTTCGTGGCGCCTCGTTGAGCGTTCCCGAAGGGTCGTGCACCTGCATCATGGGGCGCAACGGGGTCGGAAAGACGACACTCCTGCGGGCGATCATGGGCCTGGTTCCCGTTCGTTCGGGGAGCGTGCGCTTCGGGGAGCGCGAGCTCGTGGGCGCCGACGTGAGCGAGCGGGCACGGGTCGGAATCGGCTACGTCCCCCAGGGGCGCGAGATTTTTCCCGAGCTCACTGTGCAGGACAACCTTCGCGTGGGGACGCTCGCCCACAGGGGCGCGAACCGTGAGATCCCGGACCTGGTGTTCCGGCTCTTCCCGGTGCTTCGGACAATGATGCGGCGCCGCGGCGGCGACCTGTCCGGGGGCCAGCAACAGCAGCTCGCGATCGCGCGTGCGCTCACCATCCAGCCCAAGTGCGTTCTATTGGACGAGCCAACGGAAGGCATCCAGCCGAGCATCGTTCACGAGCTCGGCGACGTCATCCGGCGCCTCTATTCCGAGGAGAAGGTCGCCGTGCTCCTCGTGGAGCAGAAGTTGCCGTTTGCACGTCGCGTCGCGGAGCGGTTCTTCTTGATGGACCGAGGTGCCGTCGTCGCGTCCGGAGCGATGGGAGATCTCTCCGACGATCTCGTCCGGCGGCACCTCGCCGTCTAAACAGACTGCCGCTAAAAAAGCGTCACTCGCCGGGTTCGAGGGCGCCGTGGTGCTCGAGCGCGGTCACCGGAACCGAATCGCTCGATGTCCGCGCGAACTTGCCGCAAGCGACGAGAATGCCCGCCACTGCAAGGTAGCTGACCGCAACCAGGGGCGTCTGACCTACCCCGATCGCTTCGCCGTGCATGAACCCGAAGAACGTGAGGCCTGCCCCGACCAGCGCGAACGTGGCGGCCTTGACGAATTGGCGCTCGATGATGAACACGCCAATCGCGCCGAGCATGAGCCCTCCCAGAATGGATCCGCCGCCCATGACGCCCAGCCCCTTATACAGAACGCCGACCTGGCCGAGCTTGTCCAATCCAACCGTCGCGGCGTCGGTTCCGGCGGCGCCGAGGGCGTTGTCGATCTGCAGCTTGCCCCACGCGGCCAGGTGCGGCGTGAGCGCGAGCACAATGGCCGGCGCGTGGCTCTTCGGGCACTCTTGAAACGCCTGCGAGCCGATGAGCATGCCGATGTACAAGAGAATGGGCGAAATGGCGACGACGGGCACGATGGCCATCATCACGGAGATGATGCCGAGCCATGAGAGGATGATCACAGTCAGCCCCGTCGCGGCGGAGTAACCAATTCGCCCGCCCATCGCCTTCCAGCCCGGGTGGCCGATGTAGACCGCATTGATGAACGGATTGCCCATCAAGCATCCGATCAAGCTGACCACGCCGTCTGCGGTCAAAACGCGAGTGGTCGGGTACTCATCGCCCGCGGCGCCGGCACTCACGACATTGTCCATCGCCTCGACGAGGTCGTAAATCCCGAACGGGATGGCAGTGACCAGAATGACGCCGAGAAACTGAAACCCCCCGAACACGTGACTCACGGCGGGCGTGGGCACGGCCACGTGAAAGCTGGATAGCGCGTCCGTGAGGTTGCCGGGCTTCATGACGCCGAAGGTCCAGGCAATGATCGTTCCGACTGCGATGGCCACCAAGCCGGCAGGGGTTCCTCGGAAGTAGCGCACCCCGCCGAACCAACTCGCAAGAATGATAGCGAAGCAAGGAAGGGCCACGAACGGAGTCGAGAACATGTCGAGCGCCGGTCGCATCGAGATAAACGTGACCGAAACGCCCGCCAGGGTGCCGAGAAGCGCCGCCTTGGGAGTGACTTTTCGAATGAGCGGGGCGATGAACCCGCCCGCCATGAGCACGAAGCTCTGGATGAACACCCACGTGAGCCCGGCTTCCCACCCCTTCACCGGATCGCCGGTCTTCAAGGCGATGGGAAGCATGATGACGAAAGTCACGATGAACATGTGCGGCACGCTGATGCCCGACGGCAAGGCGCAGACGTCGGTCCGTCCGGTGCGCTTGGCCAGCCGATAAGCGAGCCACGCGTAGTACATCGTACTGAGACACATCATCAAGCCGGTCGCCGGAAGGATTCGCCCGAAGACGAGCGAGTCGGGCATCTTGAGAACAAAACGCAACAGGCCGGTCAACGTGAGGAGGTTGACGAGGATGTTCGTTCCGAACCCGAAGTAGGCGTTCCAATCCCCCGGCGTCCAGAGGGCCGGCTTTGCCGTTGTCGTCGCAGTTGTCGCTTCGCTGGTCATCGCGTTCGCTCCTTGCTCTTGGTCGTTGCCATCGACGGACCGTCCCCAGCGCGCCTCAAGACAGCGCCTTGAGAACTCGAGTCGAGTCCGACACCCAGCCGAAGATCCCGCCTTGCGCCTTGATCATCCGGAGCCCCATCTCGTGAAACTCTGGAAAGTACGACGCACAGCAGTCGGCAGGGACGATGCACCGGTAACCGCGGTCATTGGCCTCTCGCACGGTCGTGTGCACGCAGACCTCGGTCGTGACCCCGCAGACCACGAGGTTTTCGACGCCGCGGTCCTGCAGCAAGAGCTGCAAGTCGGTCGCGTAGAATGCACCCTTGCCCGGCTTGTCCACGACCGGCTCGCCCGGGCGCGGGTAGAGCTCTCGGACAATGTCATGTCCCGGCTCGCCGCGAATCAAGATGCGACCCATCGGCCCCGGATCGCCGATACGCAGCTTCGGGGCGCCGCGCTCCACCTTGGCCTTGGGGGCGTCGGTCATGTCCGGGCGGTGACCTTCGCGCGTATGAACGACGAAGATGCCTCGGGACCGCGCCACTTCGAGCAGCGCCATGCACGGGCGGACCGCCGCGCTCAGTCGCGAGACGTCGTTGCCGAGCGCCTCGCCGAACCCGCCGGGCTCGAGGAAGTCTCGCTGCATGTCGATGATGACGACCGCCGTTCGGCTCGGATCGACCGCGACGGGCTGCGGCTCCGCTTGGATGAGGACACCGGGCATGGGATCATACCGCCTTCGCCGTCGAAACTATGCAAGAGTTGTTTCAGAGTCGTTGCGCTCCGGTAAAAGGTAATCGCATATCGGGCGGCCTCTCCGGGATGCGTCCTCAACGAGGACACACGCTCACGCGAGCGCCTCCAAGAGAGCACGCGAGTCGCTCACCGCTCCGAAAACGCCTTGCTGCATCGTCACCATCTTCAGCGCGGCTTCGTGGTTCCCCGTGTCGGTCGCCGCGCAACAGTCGCGCAAGACGACGCACTCGAAGCCCCGGTCGTTGGCCTCGCGCATCGTCGTGTGCACGCACACGTCCGTCGTGATCCCTGTCAGAACGAGATTTCGGATGCCTCGAAGGCGGAGCAAGAGCTCGAAGTCCGTCGCACAGAAGCTGCCCTTCCCCGGCTTGTCGATCACCGTTTCGCCGGGTGACGGTGCGAGCTCCGGAATGATCTCCCAGCCGGGTTCGCCGCGCACCAGCACGCGGCCGCACGGTCCGGGATCGCCGATTCCGACGCCGGACTCCGTGCGCCGTGACCGCCATCGCTTGTTGGCTGGAAGATCCGACAGATCGGGTCGGTGGCCCTCTCGCGTGTGGAACACCGGAAAGCCGCGGCCGCGGAACGCAGCGAGAACGCGGTGGATGGGCTCGATGCACGCCCGGGTCAATGAGATGTCGTACCCGAGCAGGTCGATGTATCCGCCCTTTCCGCAAAAATCCGTCTGCATGTCGATGACGACGAGAGCCGTATTGTCGCGCCGCAGATCGCCGTCGAAGGGCCAGGGGTACGGAACCGCCGCAATACGGGTCATCGATCTTGCCTCTCTTCCCCGCTACCGCGACGCGCGTTTCACCGCGGTTTCGCGCACGTTTGCGGCGAATGACACGTCGAAAGTCGACCTCTCGGTATCCGCCGCAACCTGTCAATTGCCGCGAGACTGAACTTCAATATGCGCGGGCGAGGCCGGGCGCGCGAAACCGGTAGCCCAGTCCGTGGACCGTCTCGATCATTGGCCCGTGCGACCCGAGCTTACGCCGCAGGCGGCAAACGATGACGTCGACCAAATTGGACCGCGTATACGACCCGGTATTCCAGGCGTACGCAAGCAGCTCCGATCGCGTGAGCAAACGATTCGATTGCACGAGAAAGCACCGGAGCAACATGAGCTCGGTGTTCGTCAACCCGACCTCCCGTCCTGCAACAGTGGCCCGACCCTCGCTCGGATCAATCTCGATCGCTCCACATCGCAGCTTCTCGCGAGCTGGCGCGACGTACGGGCCGACACCGTACGGCTCGCCAGCCGATCCGTTTTCGTCGAGTCTTTGGGCCGCATTCATCGGTCGTTCGCTCCATTCTCCTCTTGGCGTTCGGTCGAGGACGCCAGCAGGCGTACCCGAACGAGTGCCGCGACAGCGCCGCAGGCCGGAGCCATGCGGCGCCGCCCGAGGCGATCAGAAGAAAATCGCCTGTGCGCCGAAATTGATGGTGTTCGCCTCAGCGCCGTTACCAATGTCGGTGTGCTCGAAGCCAACCGACGCTCTCAGCGCCGGGCCCATAATGAGGTAACTGAGGAGCGCGTCGATCGCCCACGCGTCGGGATTGTTGCCAGCCGCCACCTGGTAGCGCACCATCGGTTGAATGTTGCCGATGCCGACCTTCGGCGACGCGATTGCGACAGTCGCGTAAAATGCGTCTTTGACAGAATTGTACTGGCCCACGAAGTGGTAGTATGCGGCGTCGGCGCTGAACCACCCGCCCCCGGGGTACTTCATCTCGAAGAGCGCGTCCGCATTGAATTCTGCATAGTCGTCCGTGGGGCCGGGGGTACCCACCATCGGAGCCGGGCCGATGCTGCCCGCCTTCTTGTATTGGCCTCCTACCCCGATGCTGAATATGTCCTGGTCGCCGAAGAACGTCTCGTTGCCGAAGTAGCCTTTTTCCTTGCCAATCAGCGCCGTGCTGATGCGACCGGAAAGCAGTGGAGTTCCCGAGGGACTGTTGGGCAGAAAGATGCCGACGGCGTACTTGATCTTTCCGTCCGGATCATTGCCCCAAACGGAGGCCCCCGTGTTGCGCCCGGCGGGGCCCTCCGCGGGGGCGGAGACCACGGTGGTCGAGCCGACCGTCAGAAACCCCGGATAGTACCAAGGTATCATGAAGAACGGGCCAGAAAAGTTGGCGCGGTCGACCGGCACGAGCAGTTGACCGAGCCAGAGGTGAATGGGGTCGGCGAAGTCGAACCCGATGATGGCGTCTTCGATGCCCGCCGTGCCCGCGAGCCCGTTTGCGTTCAGGTTTAGTGTGAGGCTCACGTTCTTGTGAATCTTGCCGCCGGCGTGAAGCTCGGCGTACACCGTGTCCACCGCCACCCCGTCCAGGTTCTTCGGTTTGGCGCCCTGGAGTCTACCGGCCGCACGGACCCAAGCCCCAAGGTCGATCGGCGGGAGTTTTTCCTCTCTTGTCGCCGGCATGGCCTCGGATGCGAGCGGGGGGGTGGCCGCCTGCGCGGCGGGTGCAGTGCTGGGAGGAGGGGGTGAAGCTGGCGCCGCGGGCTCGGGCGCAGGCGTGGCCGCGGGGGGCGGAGCCGCGGGCATTCCGGAGGGAGCCGCGCCGGGCGGTGGGGTCTCTCCGGGCATAGCCTTGGCTGCCGGCGCGGCCGCGGGCGGCTCTGCGCGAGCAGCGCCGGCAAGGATTAAGGTGCACAAGGCCGCTGCACCGAACAAGAGCGACTTGCCTCTAGCTTCTCTCATCGAAAGGTCTCCTCCGGGTTTCGACGTACACCTTGAGACCGAGCACACGGTCCCAACGGGCGCGACGAGGGGTCGCAAGCATGTTTCATGAGGCGATCTCGTCCAACGGGCGTGGTGATAGACCGCGTAGAGTGTCGAACCTGTTTCAGACGCATGAATCTGCTCGATGCGGGATCGCCGTGTTCCACGGTCAATCGCAGTTGGCAGACCCAGGGCCGTCTCCGCTGGCCGGCTGCCGAGCGCGCGGGGACCGAAGCCACCCGCCGGACGACCTTCTCGGTGAAGGCGGTCGGGCCAATGAGGCCTGGACAGCGGCCGTGGGACCTTCTGTGCCGAGCCAGGATCGCGCACGCCAATCGGGTGGAGATCCCCGGGCTCGCTCTCCCGAGCCACCTCTAACACCTGCAACGGTGATGTGCGAGAATGCCGAACGGAACGCAGCGCCGGGCACCATCATGCGCCTCTCGATCGTGGTCTGCAATTACAACTATGCGCGCTTCCTCGACGGGGCCATTCGGTCCGCAACGCAACAGAACCACCATGACAAGGAAGTGATCGTCGTTGACGACGGGTCGACGGACGGGTCGCAGGCTGTCATACGAGCTTGGGGCGATGCAGTCGTGGCGGTTTACAAGACGAACGAGGGGCAGATCTCCGCCTACAATGCGGGCTTCGAGCGGGCGACCGGGGATGTGATCGTGTTCCTCGATTCTGACGACGCCCTCGATCCCAACGCTTGCACGGAAATCATCGCCGCCTTCGCGCCTGGCATTGTGAAAGTGCAGTTCCGCTTGCGGCTCGTAAGTGCCGAGGGTGCGACTCTCGGACCGGCAATCCCGACGCGGCTGACGGAAGGCGAAGTTGGTGCGCGGCTGAGAAGGCGGGGAGAATTGTACGAGTCGGCCCCCGGGTCGGGGAATGCGTATTTGGCCTCGGCGCTGCGTCGGCTGATGCCATTGCCCCCGGACCGCGACGACAAATACGGGGCCGACTTCTTCACAATCTACGGCATTTGCCTGCTCGGGACGGTTCGCAACGCGGGACGTGGACCGCTCGGTTCGTATCGGGTGCATCGCGTCGCCTCCCCCGGCGTGGTGGCGTTCGGCAACGCGCCGGGCGGGATGAGGGACCCCTCGCGCATGTCGAAGCGCTACGAGCGCCTGCGCGAATGGGTGTCCGCACGTTTGGGCGAGGCGTGCGCATTGCCTCCGGCGGCGCCGGACTTTTCGATCGAGAAGCAACGGTACGCAGCCGCGATCTTCTCTGCACGCTCCTACGTTGAAGGTCTTCACGCGGGCGGCGCACTGCTGCCGTCGAGCGTCCTCCCTTCCATCCTCCGCATGAACGGTTCGTGGGCCCTTCGCGCAGGTCTCACGGGATGGGCCCTGGCGGTTCTCGTGCTTCCCAGAGACGCGGGTCGACCCCTCGCCCGCTATGTCTGCAATCCTGCCAGTCGCTGAACGAGCGCATCCGCTCCAGACGCATGAGACCGCACGTCGCGACGGCGGCTGTGGCGTCTGCGGCCCTACCTCCCCGACAGATACTTGATCTGCACAAACGGCTGGAGCACGCCCGCGACGGTGGAAAGAAACGGTATCAGCGCGGTGAGGGCCTGGTCCCAGTCGGCGAGAGACGTGGAAGGCACGTAGACCACATCGCCGGGCGCCAGCTCGAACTGTGCGGCTCGGCCCTGGAGGATGGCGCGCGCATCGACGACGAAAAACTCCCCGCGATCGCCCTCGCTGCGGATGACGCGAACCTCGGAGAGTCTTCCCGAAAAGACTTCGCCGTGGCCGAACCCCACCCGCGCCAGCGCCTGGAGCAGGCTGAGATGGCCGTTCATGAACGGCACCGGGCCCCCGCTCGGATTGCTCCCGCTCATTCCCCCGAATACAAACGCTTGTTCGTTCTGGCGGTCCGGAATGAAAACGACGTCCCCCGTCTTGAGGCGAATGTTCTGGAGAAGGTTGCCTTCGAGAAGTAGCCGTCGGAAGTCGACGGGCAGCTTCTTCCCGTTTCGGGCCACATAGGCCGTACTGAGGCTCGCGCGCTCGAGGTCGACCGACCCTCCGAGGCTGAGCGCCTCGAGAAGGCCCAGGGGACGATCGGAGTACTTGACGCCGGGGCTCGTGAACTGGCCGAGCAGGTAGTACCGGATGTTTCCCGCAAAGATGACTTGAACTGTGACCTTCGGCTCCTTTACGTAAACTGCGAGCTCCCTTTCGAGAACAATTCGCAGCTCGTTGCACGATTTTCCCTCGGCGTGCAGCGAGCCGACGAGCGGCAGCTGGATAGTCCCGTCGTTGTCAACGAGCAAACCAACCGGGCGCCCCCCGATTCCCAGGGAGCCGGCAGGAACGTACGGGGCGATGGCGAGCTCCGGGTGTTCGTAGACGGCGACAAGCAGCGTGTCGCCCGGGCCCAGGCGGTACGCATCACCCTCCCGTTCGCCCACCGCCGCCGCAAGAAGCGCTGGATCGAGCGCGCTTCTCTCCTGCGAGCGGACAGCGCTCGGCATCTGGGTGACGGTCACCGGAGGGCGTCGCGCACAGCCCAAGGCCAAGCACAAAACACCGATGGTCAGATACCAGACCCAGCCCCGAACCCCCCCAACCGCTGCTGCGGTTTCGCCCGCGCCGCTCGGCCTGGCAATCACCGGGCAGAACTTGTGCCGAGCGTGACTAGTATGCGTTCTTATTGGCAAAGCCCTTCCACAGTGTCATCCATAGTATCTTCAAGTCCAGGTCGAAGGACCAGTTGCGAATGTAGTACAGGTCGCAAGCCGTTCGCTCGGTGAGCGACGTGTCGCCGCGCCATCCGTTGACTTGCGCCCATCCGGTGATGCCTGCCTTGACCTTGTGCCGCAGCATATAGTCGGGGATCTGCTGCCGAAACTGCTGGACGAAAACGGGGCGCTCGGGGCGCGGGCCGACGAGGGACATGTGGCCCACGAGGACATTCCACAATTGCGGAAGCTCATCGAGACTCGTCTTTCGTAGGAGCGTCCCGAAGCGAGTGCGCCGAGGGTCACTCTTCCGCGTCCAACCGGCGGCCACCGGCCCCTCGGCGTCAACGCGCATCGAACGAAACTTCAGCATCTGAAAGGTCTTCCCGTCGAGCCCCATCCGCTCCTGCGAATAGAGAGCTGGACCCGGCGACGTCAGCTTCACCAAGACCGCGATGAGGACCAAAAGAGGAAGAAGAACGAGGAGGGCGATCGCCGACAGAGTGGCGTCGATGCAACGCTTGGCGAAGCACTGCCAGGTATCGAGTGGCGAGTCGTTCAGCCGGATGATGGCCAGGCCCTCGAAGTGCTCGACGCGACAGCCGAGGGCGACGTGACTCGAGACGTCGGGGATGAGGCGGACGCTGGCCGTGGAGTCGCGCAATTGCTCGAGCACCACGTTCAGCTCGGTCATTTCGTGGCTGGCCAGTGCGACCAGCACGTCGTTCGGGCGCACCGACTCGACGACACGCCGGACCTCGGAGAAGCGCCCCAGCACCGGGGCGTCGGGCAGCCATGGCACCGCCCCCCCATGTCCCGTCACGAGACCCGCGACGACCATCCCGAGCTCGGGAAACAATGCGAAGCGCTGCACCAGAGTCGGCACGGTTGCCGCGCTCCCGACGATGACGATGCGACGAACGTCGTAGCCGCGACGGCGGAGCGACCGCAGGAGCGTTCGCAAGGATATGCGAAATGCGGCCAGCGCGACGGCGCCCAGAAGGCCGAAATAGAGCAGGACAAGTCGGGAGTACCTATGATCGTCGAAGAAATATGCGAGAAAAATAAAAAGCAAGAGCGCCCAGGCATGCGCTCGCCACAACAGCAATACTTCCGTCTTGAGGTCGCGCATTCGGCCCAGGTGGTAGACTCCAAGAAACGAAAATACGACTGCCCAAAGGATCAGGATGAGCGGCGCGAGGGCCACGTACGTCTCGAAGGCAGGCTCTTTCATGCCGAGTCGTGGCGAGTGAACCCGCGCCCAGAACGACGCCAACCATGCGGCACCCACGACGAGCGCATCGGTCGTGCGAAACAGGACGCTGACGACAGTTCGATATCGAGTGGTCATGAGCGCACCCAGGTGAGGGTGTGGGCGCGGAATGAGGACTGTTCCGTGCGAAGCGCTTAACTACACCGCCCATCATGTGCGTCAATAGTGATAGTGAAGGATGTGCCCACTATAGTTCAGGTCAGCGCAACGCCTCCTTCGGCGTGGTGTGCTCCTCTGGCGTAATGGGAACGGCACTCGCGTGAGACGCGGTTGAAACGGAAAAGCCATAGCTTCTGACTCATGGAGGACACGTGGGCGCGGCTAGAGTCATCATCAATGGTCGATTTCTGCAACAGCGCGTGACGGGCGTGCAACGGTTCGCGCACGAAATGCTTTTCGCGCTCGATGAGTTGATGGACGCCGACGATGCGCGCCCACCCTGTGAGGTTCTCGTGGTCGCGCCGCGAGGAGCACGACCCGTGGCGCTTCGTCGAATCCCGGTCCGGCACGTGGGGCCCCTCTCGGGGCACGCCTGGGAGCAGTGCACGCTCCCCGCCGTCGCAGGGTCGTCGCCGATCGTCAGCTTCGGTCCCACCGGGCCAGTCGCCAAGCGGAACCAGGTGGTCACGATCCACGACGCCGCGGTGTGGGCCGTCCCCGAGTCGTACGGCATGGCGTTCCGAACTTGGTACCGGCTTCTCGTGCCGGTGCTCGTGCGTCGCGCGAGGTCCCTGGTAACCGTCTCACAGTTCTCGAAGCAAGAGCTGCTGCGCCGCTTGGGCGTCCAGGACGAGCGCGTCGCCGTCAGCGGAGAGGGGTGGCAACACATGGCGCGGCTCGCGGCCGACCGAACAATCCTCGATAAACATGGGCTGAAGCCAAATAGCTATTTCCTTGCCGTGAGCAGCCTTGCACCGCACAAGAATCTCGGCGTCATCGCGCGAGCGCTCTCCCTACTTCGCGACGAATCCAACATTCGGCTCGTTCTTGCCGGCGAGGTCGACGAAAGACTGTTCGCCGGAGTCGACTTACCCGATTCGAGCGCCATACGGCGGTTGGGATACGTCACGGATGCCGAATTGCGCGCTCTTTACGAGACCGCCGCGGCCTTTGTCTTTCCGTCCTTTTACGAGGGGTATGGGTTGCCTCCTCTGGAGGCCATGGCAGTCGATTGTCCCGTCATCGCCTCGAACGCCGGCGCAATCGCAGAGGTGTGCGGCGACGCGCCACTCTACTTCGACCCGCAGGACGCAACGGCGCTCGCAGAGTTGATGCGACGCGTGACCACGAACCCGGGCGAGCGCGAGCAAATGGTCCGTCGCGGGCGGAACACGCTTCGCCGCCACAGCTGGCAGAACGCAGCGTTGACGTATCTCGCCATCATTCGCGAATTGGCTCGGGCCGGCGGCCACCCCGACACGTGTCCCCAACTTCGTGTACCGGGACAATCGACGGGCATTCGCGGTGTATAGGTTGAGACCCGAACGACGAGAAGGCCTCTGGCGAACCACCGCGGCGTGCCGAGTCCGAGGCCGAACGAGGACGAAGCCGATGCGCAGCCCCGCGAACCCCGACAAGAAGCGAACCAAGAGCCCTTCGCCCGGCGCTGCTAATGCGAACGTGCGAGTCGCATTGGTCCATGACTGGCTGACCGGCAAGCGGGGCGGCGAGTACGTGCTCGAGGCCATTGCCGAGCTCTTCGTCGATCCTCAGCTCTTCACGCTCCTACGTGTTCCCGGGGCAATCGATGGACCAATAGCGCGCTTGAAATGCACGACGACCTGGCTGCAAGCCGTGCCAGGCGCCGCAAAGTTCTACCGACACCTCCTGCCGCTGATGCCTCAAATGATCGAAACGCTGGACGTGGGGGACTACGACCTCGTCGTCTCGTCCTCCCACTGCGTCGCGAAGGGGGTGCGAAAGGCGTCCGGGGCGGTCCACGTGAGCTACGTTCACGCGCCGATGCGGTACATGTGGGATCGCTTTGAGGACTACTTCGGTCCGGGCAAGGCGCCCATGGCGGTGCGAGCGGCGGCCATGTCGGTTCGCCCCTATCTCACGGCATGGGATCGAGCCGTCACGTCCGTCGAGCGGGTCGACCGGCTCCTTGCCAACAGCGCATTCACAGCCGAACAGATCCGCCGCGCATACGGACGAGAAGCGAATGTCGTCCATCCGTTCGTCGATCTCACGCGATTCGACCGTAGGCGAACGCCAGGCGAATTCTACCTCATGGTGGGGGCGTTCGCGCCGAACAAGCGAATCGATCTTGCGATCGAAGCGTTCAACCGCCTGGCTTTGCCGCTTGTGGTGGTGGGTCAAGGGCAGGACGAGGCCAGGCTGCGAGAGATGGCGGGAGCGACCGTGAAGTTCGCGGGCCCGCTCGCGAACCCCGCGATCGACGAGCTCTACTCTTCGGCGCGGGCGTTCGTCTTTCCGGGGGTCGAAGACTTCGGCATCACGCCGCTCGAAGCGATGGCGTCGGGACTCCCGGTCATCGCGTACGCAGCGGGGGGAGCCCTCGAGACGGTAGTCGATGGGGAGTCCGGCATACTGTTCCGAGAACCGACGGTCGAGTCCCTCGCCCAAGCGATCGAACGAATCGAAGCGAAAGGAATCGTGTTCGAAGAGGAACGCGTTCGCGCTCGAAGCAGAGCGTTCACGAGGGACCTCTTTCAGCGACGCATGCTCGACGAGATTCGCGGGGCCTGGGTTCAGGCGGGAAGGAGTCCGCGCGGGCTCGAAGGCGCCTTTGCGGATGGCTTTTCGCAAGGCGACGCGAACTTCGCATGACCGTCGCGATCTCGACCTCGGACGGCCCCATCCGCGCCGTCTCCACGAAGAAGGCGCTTGCTTTCGTCTACATCGGCTACGCGTTTCGCTATCTGTACCTCCTCGTGCTCGTGCCGTTTTACGGTCGCGTGCTCGGTGCCGCCGAGTATGGGCGCGTCCTCGCAGCCATGTCGCTGTACCAGCTCGTCTGGATGCTTGCAGAGTACGGATTTCCGTCCGTCGGCCTGCGCGACATCGCGATCGGAAAGACGTCGCAGCGCATCGCGCAGATCTACGGACGGCACATGAGCGGGCGACTGCTGATGACCGTTCTTGGCGCCATCGTCGGATTGGTCGGCACTTTGGTCTCGCCGTTGTTACGTGAACGGCCGATCTTCGGCATCCTTGCGACGTTGAGCGGGATGACGGCGGCGTTCAATATGGGATGGTACTTTCAGGGGACGTTGCGGTTTCGAACTTCGGTTCTGGTCGAAGTCCTGGGCTTTTCCATCAACTTGGCCTTCGTTCTGCTCCTCGTGCACCGCCGAGAGGACGGCTTCATCGTGCTGGGGTCTCTGTTGGGTTCAAGCCTGATCGCCACGGCGATCGCGCACGCCATCGCGCTCCGATCCATGGATCGGGCGAGCATCCGTTCGTCGGGAACCATCGCGCTCGTCCGAGAGTCGACGGCGCTGTTCGCGGCCCGGGGACTGGCGCTGGTGATGTCGAGCTCCTCCACGCTTCTCATCAGCGTGTTTGCGGGCGCGAAAGAGGTCGGCTGGTACGGGGCCGCCGAGCGCCTGGTGAGCGCGGGTCTCAGTTTGATGGTGCCCGCGAATCAGGTCCTCATCGGGACGGTCGCGTCCCTCGTCGGCTCCAAGGACACCGAGCTGCAAGCCTACGCTCTCATCCGGCGCGGGCTCGTGGCGCTCACGGGCCTGGGAACCGTCATGCTTGCTGGCGTGCTCCTCTCGGCGGGCATCGCCGTCCCGCTGCTCCTCGGCCCAGACTTCGGCCCTTCCGTCCGCATGCTCAGAATTCTCAGCCTCATGTTTCCATTTGCGGCGTTCGTCCAGGTGATCGTCGGGTACATCCTCGTCCCCCTCCGTTATGACCGCTTCGTATCCACCGCCAGCTTGGTCGGAGCCGTCGCAACCGTGACTCTCACCGTGATGCTCGGGCGCGTGTGGGGCGGCGAAGGCGTTTCTTGGGCGCGAACCATGGGCTACATGGCCATGTGCTTGACGTTGGTCGCTGTTCTTCGTCGCGAGGGGCTGGTGCGTCGGATCGCGACTCGTTGACCTGGTCCGCGCGGCGAAATGTGAGTCCGCCGTCAGGAGGGCCCCGCGGCCAGGGGCATAGATCGAGCGCGCTCCCGGGCGTCAACGGAACTTGCTTCTTCGGAGCTCCGCATCTGGGACAAAATCAAATAGGCGCCGCCAAAGATAAGTATGCAGCGCGACGAGTTCACGTAAGCAATCCGCAGCACTTCGAGCAAACCGACGAAAATAGGCGGATAGAGCAACGCGCCGACGCGGCCGCCACGCACCATCGACCGATAGAGCATCCCAGCGGCCAGCCCGAGCGCAGCAAAGTAAAACGCCCCGCCGACGATGCCGAGATCGTATATAATCGTGAATAATCCAGACATGTTGTTGAATTCGATGTCGCCGAAGCGACTCAAAAACTCGTCCGTCGGGTGAGCGCGAGGACCGGTAGTGATCTGATAAACCCAATCGCCGATACCGGCCGGAAGCTTGTAAATCCACTGGGCCGTAAATAACATTTTGTACGCCGGCCACTCACCGTGGCGAGTGGCAAGAAGTCCTGCCCCGTTGTTGAGCGCAGTATAATAATACGTGGTGACGCGAGCGAGCATGAACTCCACGAGCGGCGCGCGTTGCGTATGGGCATAGGTCGTCCAGGAACGAAAATACTCGGTGACACCGAACACGAGCATCAGCAGAGGCACAGCCAGAAAGGGACCGCCCAACGCGATTGCGCTTCGCAGTGCGCGCTTGCCCTTCGCGCGCGGCATTCCATACGTCAGTATCAAAAGCGCTGCCGGGACGAAAACCTCGATTGCCGCGAGCCTCTCCTTCCAAACGACCATGCGAATCAAGGTCAAAAAAACGATGGCCCAAAACTGCCCCCGGACGAGACTCGAAAATCGCTGTCCAGCCACTCGCGCGCAATAGATACAAGAGAGAACGAATGGCACTCCCATTTGGGAAAACGACGTGATCCCCGGTGCTTGAGAAAGCTCGTCTCGCTCAAGCATGAGCTGCGCATGCAAGACAATTGGAAAAAACCAAACGACATACGCGGCTATCGTCACCGCGCCGACGCCCAGCAACACGGGCGACGCGATACAGGAAGGACGTGGGGCCGCGCGGCGGACGACAATTCGGGCCCCGAGAAACGAAAAAAAAGTCAGTGAGCCGAGCATGAGAAGCCCGACGCCCGCATACCCACGATGAATGTAGTCCGGCGCTCTCAGAACAATGACGTTCGGCCATTGCGCCGGCACTACGTAGACAAGAAACGCATATAGCGGAATGATAAAAAAACCCGTGAGGCGCCCGGGATGAGACCACCACGGCTGCATCATCGTGCACCGTAGGCCTCCGCAGAGGGCGGCTGGCGCGCGGGCCGGACCGAAGACGCATCGTCGAAGGCGACGCCGGCGGCCCTCCCAACGAGGTCCGAGACCTTCAAGGTGAGCCGCCCTCCCCTGGCGAGACGTTGGACGCTACCGTGTATCGCGATCCCGCGACGACGATCCCCGGACTTCTCGCGCCGCGCACGGTATTTCCGCTCACGCTTCCTCCTTCACAGCTCGCGCGCACTTCGATGCCCCACCCTCCGCCGCGCGCGGCGGCCACGTTCGAAAAAACGTTCTGCGAGACCGTGAGGTCTCGGATCGCGTTCGGGACATCTCCGAAGGAGTTGGACGGGCGGGTGCCGAAGGGCTGATCGGCGTACGCCAAAAGGCCGCTGTGGCTTCCCTCCAAGTTTGCAAACGAGATGCGATTGCCAACGACACGAATCGAAAAGCTGCCGAAAGTGTCGTAATTTCGCTCCTGCGCGACGTAAATTCCGGCCCACTGCGTGTGCGAAATGTCATTGTACTCGAAGTCGATAAACCCTGCTCCCACCGCCGCCAGTCCGCGAGCGTGGCCGTTTCGACCCCAGTTGGCAATACACGAACAATGGTGCACCGGGTCACCATTTTTCAGGTATCCAACGAAAGAATATAAATCGTCGCCTCGACCGCCCGGACCGTTTGCGCGGTTCGCAACGACTTGGCAATGGCTTGACGCGCCTGTGTGATGGTAAGCATCGGCGAACCCGTCGTGTGCATAGTTGAAGGCCCAGAGCCCGCCTTCCTCCGAATAGCCCAAAACGTGGGCGCTCGACGGTTGCACGATCTCGTTGCCGATCACCAGCGTGTCGTGCACGATCGCCCGAGACGGGGCCTTGGGTCCGACCCAGATCCCGGAGCTTTCATCGTTCGACCGGCGTTCGGAGGCGCCCGAAGTCAGGGTCAGAAACAGCGCTCCGCTGCGATCCCCCTGCAGGTGAACCGCCGATCGCGCGGGATCCGTGGCACGCAGAATCCCACCCGCGCCGCGCAGGCGGACGTCGGTTCCGACGTCGAGAACGGCCGAATGGTCGTAGATGCCTGGGGGAATCAGGACGTCGACCGGGCTACCGGGTCGCGCGATCTCTTTCGCGTGGTCGAGCGCGGCTTGAATCGCAGGCGTCGCGTCCCCGGGGCTCGTGGGGGCGCGATAGGGCGCGTCCGAGACGTCCAGGGTGCGAGAGGCCGGCGCCACGATCGGGAGAAGCGCGACGATCTCGGATGAGCTCAGCGCCTGTCCGGGCGAGAAGCGCTGAATTCGAAGCGCATTCTCTCGGGTGACGCCCTCCCACTGCGCCAGCTGCGGCAACGCGCTCGACTGGGGCGGCCCGCGCTCGCCCGCCGGCGCAATCACGTAATCGAGGTACGTGCGGACGGGGGTATCGATGGCGACCAAGTATCCGTCTTCCGCCGAAGTCCTCGCCGTCTCTCCGGAGTCCGCGACTCTCCCACCGGAAGCCGCCGAAGAACCCCCCACCCCCGACGGACGTTCACATGCAAGAGAACCGACGAGAAGTGCGCCACCGATCGCTCCCCTCCAGCGGAGGTCCGTCCTCGGCATGATTGTCAGAATAAGTGTCACGTGTCAGGCGCGAACGGCGTTGATGACGATGCCGAACTGCCCCGCTCCGCCGGAAAGCCGACGTGCGTTTTCGGCAGCCAACCTTTTCGACGTGTGCCGCGGACGTACGACCGACAATACGCAATCAGCGAGGCTGGACAAGACGAGCGCATCCGAGAATGCCGGATAGCTCGGAGCATCGAAAATGACAAAATCGTAGGTGCGCCGCGCTTCGGCAACGAAATCGCGCATCGAAGTGCTCGACACGAGATCGCCCAAGGCGTGAGCCCCACCCCCCCGAATCACGTCGAACCGGCACGCCTCCGAGACTGAGACCGATCGAACGGCGGCGCGCCACACGTCATGACCCTCGAGAATTGCGCCGAGACCGTCGCGGCCGTCCGCGCTCGAGCCTGTACCGGTCGTAGGCGGAGCCCCGACGCCCGCGTCGACCAGGAGCACCGAGCGACTGATTCGAGCAATGCTCGACGCGAGAGACCTTGCGCACGTCGTCTTGCCATCGCCGCTGCACGGCGATGTGATGAGAATGACGTTGCCGATTTCGCGAGGACAGGCGTAGATCAAATTGGTTCGCAAGGTTCGATAGGCCTCCACGTACTCTTGCGAGACGGCTGCGGTGAATCCGGCAGTGTCGGCGGCTGCCATTTTGTGCGGAAACCGTGGCACCGCCGCGAAGACCGGCACTCCACCGAGATACGCCTTCACATCGGATCCGCCCTGCAGCCTGGATGAGAAGAGCAGCCGAAGGACAACGATGACCGCCCCCAAGAGAAAGCCTACCGGCAGACCGGCCAGGGCGAGGAGGGGCTTCGGCCAGTCTTCCCGATAGGACACCTCCACCGGATCGAGCACTCGATTCTTCGAGATGGTCGACGCCTTGGTGATCGCCATTTCTTGCTCGCGCTTCAGCAGAAACGAGTACATATTGCTGTAAACTTCGGATTCGCGGCTGAGCTGCGCAAGCCCCATCTCGGCCCCCGGCACGGTGCGGAGCCTGTCCTCGTATTGGCGCACGACTTCATCGAGGTTATGCAGGTTCGTGCGAGCACGGGACAATCGGGCGGATACGTAGCTTTGAATGGCGTTGAGGTGAGCGGCCATCTCCGCCTTCTGGTCACGCACTTCGGGGGCAGCATCGTTGAATCGTGCCTCGGCTTCAGCGAGCTTCTGCTGCGCCGCCACCAGTGACGAAGCCAGTCCCATGAGAACGCTGTCCTTTGCCTCACCGAACATGAACGACTCGATCGATGGGTTGGGCGCCTTGAGCGCGTCCTGCATGTCCGCAAGCGATTGCACTTCGAGACGAGTTTCGACACGCTGCTCGTCGTACTTGCCAATTTGTTCGGCTAGTGCTCGCGCCTCGTTGTCGAGAACGATGACGGGGCTATTTTTTCGATATTCCGCTAGCTTCTGCTGGAGACCGTCGAGCGTATCTTGCACACTCGCGAGCTGCGTCTTTACGAACGCCTCGGCCGCTCGGGCGTTCTCGGTCTTCCAAGACTGGCGGCGTTCCAGGAACCCATCGATCAGATGCTCAAGAAACGCCGCAGCGGTACGCGGCGAGCGATCGGTGAACTGCAGATTGGCGACTTTCGTCATCTCGCCCGTCAGAAGCTTTCCGCCGGGAGTCGTCACATCGAGAGCTTTCGCCACGTCTTCGAGTACGTCGTCGATCGAATAGACGGTCAGATCGTAGCGCGCACCGTCTCCCGGGGCTCGCTCGCCGCCCGGAAGAAGCGTGATCGACAGCCCACCCGCTCGGGTGGCGACGCCGAGCTGGCCGCGGCCGATGACGCGGTCGGACGCGAGGATCTCGTACTCATGGTTCTTGTCGAACTGAATCGTGAAATCGGCTTCCGTAACCGATCGATCCGCCAAAAACGTGTCAACCGCGATGACCTCTCGGCCGGCCACGTCGAGAAGGCCGGGCGACCGGCGGGCGAGGAGCCATCGCCAATAGCGCGGGGCTGTCCAGCCGGCTGGAACCAGGCGAACGTTGACAGCAGCGGCCAGAACGGCCTTGGTGACGAGCGATCGACTTCGCAGGATTTCGATCTCGCTGACCATGTCGCCGCGGCCGCCCCCCGAGAGGTCAATGTCTTCGCCGGCCTGCGGTACCGCTTGGTTCCGATCCTCGAGCTCGCCCAAGTAGAGGCGAGCGAGCGCTGTGAATCGCATGCTCAAGACGAGAGTCAGCGCGACGGCCGCCGCGAGCGTGCCGGCGGCGACGGCGGCGATGAATCGGGCGTTTTCCCGCAGCGAAGCCAGGACCTGAAGTCCTTCGACGACTTCGCCCACAGGCGGCCGCGGCTCGGGCGTCCCTGGCATCAGCTCCGCCAGGCGCTCACGGGGCGCGGTCATCGACGTCACTGCTCGCGAAATCGGCTCCATGGTTCGTGCTTCATAGAACGCGGAGGGAGAGCCATGAACACGCCAGGCACCGGCGCTGCTGTACGCGCCAGCTGTGGGAAAAATCGTCCATTACGGGAATGATCCTACCACGACGGACCCTCTGCCGTGGAGAGTCTGGCCGCGGCGGGCGGCCCATGCCGACGCCGGCATCACGGCCGCCGGCGAACCGCGTGCAAAGTGCGTTGCAGGTCGGGCTTTCAACCTCCGATGTTTGGCGCGGCTAGCCTGGTCTGCCCCACCGCGCCGGCCAGCCGAGCTCGACGCGCGGCACGTCGTTCGCTCTGTTGCGTCGCTCGTGGAGGTCCCCATGATGAGCTCGACGATGCACTGGTTCACCACAGCCTTCGACGGAGTGGTCGGCTTTCTGCCGGATCTCGTCGCAGGACTTCTCATCTTGCTCGTTGGCTACGTAATCGCGGTTGCGCTCGAGCGAATCACTCGCGCACTCCTCGTGCGCGCTGGATACGACAGTCTGATCACCAAGCTCGGGCTCATCGACAAGGATGGCACGGCGTCGCACGACGGCTCGCGCTGGACCGGTAGGGCGGTCTTTGCGGTCGTGATGCTGGCGGCCATCACCCAGGCGGCGCGCGCGTGGAACCTGGGGATGGTGGCCGACGGCGCAGGGCGGATCGTCGCCTACGTGCCCCATCTCGTAGGCGCGGCCGTCATCTTTGCGGCCTCTCTCTACTTCGGAAACTGGGTATACGACCGGATCGGCAAACGCGAGATCGAGGCCAATGCGATGCCGGGCGCGACTGCACGACCGCTCACCTCGTCATTGGTTCGCGCGGCGATCCTGGCGCTGGGTGGATTCATGGCGCTCCGCGAGCTCCAGATCGCTCCTGAGATCGTGACGATCGCCTTCACGCTGACGCTGGCGGCCATCGCGCTCGGTGCGGCCCTCGCGTTCGGCTTGGGCAGCCGCGACGTGGCGGCCCGCGTCACTCAACAGTGGTACGAGCGGCGTCCATCGAATGGGGCAGCGAAGCGGGAGGGCGTCTCGGCCGGCCCCTGACGGCCTGCGCACAATGTGGCGCTCGTGCGAGCGTAGCTTTCATCTCCCGCTGGGCTTTCCGATTCGCGACGAAACGGCCCACAGCCTGACGGACTTCCGTCACGCCCGACACAGATGGTTATGCAGCGGCAACGAGAACGCGGGACAGAGACCGTTTGCGGCCGGCTCCATTTTCGATTGGCTCTGCCTTTCATCCTCTGCGTTGCGACCTTCGTCGCCGGTTGCAGCGGTAGGACGACCTCCGGAGACGATCTCTCTGCGGACGGAACCGACGGCGAGAGCGGGCAAGCGAGCCTCGACGCAAGCACTGACTCGCACACGCGGCCGAGCCCCGGCTCGAGCTTGGACGCAACGCTCGCGGATGTCGCCCAGCCTCCCGCGGACGCCATCTCCACGGCCTGCGCGCGGACCACCTGCCCCGCCGGCTGTTGCGACTCGAGCGGGCAATGCCAGCCGGGGATCGCCCCGAATGCGTGCGGCGCGGCGGGCGAGGCCTGCCAAGACTGTTTGGCCACCGGGTTTCTGTCCTGCGATCCTGCGCAGAAGTCTTGCTCCGGCAACACCGTCCCATGCGGGCCCGCCAACTGCGCCGGGTGCTGCGTCGGTGCACGGTGCCTATCCGGCAAAGATGCGAGCTCGTGCGGCCAGAGGGGTAGCCAGTGTTTTGACTGCACCACGGCGGGAGCCGTTTGCACTTCGTCGGACGCCGGAACGGGAGGGGCATGCGGCCCGGCCGCTCCGACCCCGTGTACCTTCTTCACGTGCAGAAACGGTTGCTGCGACGCCAGCGGCATCTGCCAGTCGGGGACGTCGTCCGATGCTTGCGGCACCGGCGGCATTGCTTGTCGCAAGTGCGCTTCGGGCCAGGGCTGCTCCGCCCAGCAGTATTGCGCGTGTATCCCTCAGTCATGTCCATCGGGATGCTGCGACGTCGCCACGTCGACCTGCCGGGCGGGCGACTCGGACACTGCGTGTGGGGGCGGTGGTTTGGGGTGCGTGAATTGCTTGATCGTGCGCAGTGCCACCCCGAGCTCTTGTTCGAACAGGCAGTGCGTCGCCGCGCCGGCGTGTACCTGTACCAGCGGCTGCTGCGATATGGCTGGCGCATGCCACCCGGGTGCTTCGAACACTCAGTGCGGCCAGGGCGGCATCTACTGTGAGGATTGCACGTTGTCCAATATGCAGTGTGTTAGTGAGCAATGCGCGACCACCGACGCGGGCGTGTGCAACGCGGAAACGTGCCCCACCGGCTGCTGCGACCAATCCGGGCAGTGCCAACAGGGACTTGCGAGCACATCGTGTGGCGGCTTTGGAACGAGCTGCCAAACGTGCTTGCCTTTCGGCCAAATCTGCTCGAATCAGCAGTGCGTCGCACCTCCCGAAGGCGGTCCGCCGTGCGATCCCAACACGTGCGAAGGCTGTTGCGACGCCTCCGGCAACTGCAGTTTCGCGAACACGGACACGCAGTGCGGCTTCGGCGGAAGACGCTGCGCGGATTGTTCGAACCTCGGCGGCAGGTGCCTGACCGTCGGGGCGTCGCCGATGGGCGCATACGGGATGTGTGACTTTCCGGACGGCGGGTTTCTCTGCTCGCAGGACTGCGACGGTTGCTGCGACGCGAGTGGCAAATGCCAGCCCGGGTTCACCGATACCCAGTGCGGACAATCGGGCAGCGCGTGCCGGAACTGCACGGCCCTCAGTCCGCCATCGACGTGCGACGTCAACGTTGCGCAGCGCACCTGCACGAGCCAACAGATGCAATGCCCCGCGCCCTACCCGAGCTGCCCGGCGGCTCTCCAAGAGCGGGCTCCGCCGCGGCAGAAAGTCTGCTCGGCCGCGGAGCTTCAGAACGCGGCCGCGGCGTGCGGGGGCGGCTTTGACTCGGCAGCCTGCGGCACGTTTACGACCTTCGAGTACAACTCGAATTTAGCATGCAGCGTTTGCCTGCAGAACTTCGAGTACGACTTCGCGACGCAAGTCGGGATTCGATCGTGCGTCGCTCCCTATCTGGACGCGACGTGCAACCACAACAACGCGTGCATCGATGACTGCGTCACGCAGAGCTGTTACAACTGCGCGGACTTGGCGTCGACGATCACGTGCGATACGGCCGTCCAGACTGGAGTCTGCTCGGCCTATTTCCAGGCCGATGCGTGCGTGACGCAGGCCCTCGATGGCGCTGGTGCCGTGTGCAACCCTGCTACGTACCAAGGAAACTTCGGAGCCTGGTTGCAAGCGGTCGGCACCTTGTACTGCGGACCCTGACTAGTCCATCGCCGAAGGGTTCGGCGGGGCCCGTCGGGTTGAAAAATGCGTAAGACCATGGGGTCCGCGAGTGCCGCTCCGCACAAGTTCTGTCCTGTGATTGCCAGGCCGAGCGGCGCTAGCAAAACCGCAGGAGCGGTCAGAATTCCAGCTGGACGGGACTAGCGGGTGGCCACCATGAACAACCTCGGAAACGGCAGGAGAACAGTGCCGTCCGCGAGTGCAGGGTACGCGTCCGCCAGCGCGACCCGATAGCGTTCAAGGTACGCTGGGCGCTCGTCATCGTCGAGCGGCGCCAGGAACGGGCGAAGGCCGCTCCCTTTGAACCACTCCACCACCGACTCGGGGCCACCCGCGAGTGCGTGATGGTACGTGGTGCGCCAGACGTCGACTCTCGCGCAAGACCCGCGCAGTAGGCGGTAGTACCAGTCCGCTCCAGCCATCGACGTTCGAGCCCCGGTCGCGGCAGCGAGCTTGCGAGCCCAGGGTCCGTGCGAAGCGATCTCGCGCATCAGCCGATGCGCGGGTTCCTCGATGTTGTCTGGCATCTGAACCGCCAGGCTGCCGCCCTTCGAGAGCTTGGTGGTGAGAGACGGCAGCAGACCGGCATGATCGGGCACCCATTGAAAAACCGCATTGGCCAGAATGATGTCGAACGGTCCCGGGTCGCTCCACTCTGCGACGTCCAACAGGTCAAATTGCACATGCGGAAGCCGTCGGCGCGCGGCATCGATCATGTCGGACGAAGCGTCGAATCCCCGGATGTTTGCGCCGGGGAAACGGGCGGCCAGAACCTCGGTCGAATTGCCGGGCCCGCACCCGACGTCAACGGCCACGCGCGCGCTGACGGCTGGGACTGCGGCGAGGAGGTCGCGAACGGGGCGAGTACGCTCGTCTTCGAACGTCGTGTACTGTCTAGCAGACCAGGCCATGGTCCTCCGAGTTCGGGGTCGCCATCAGTTCGTCGCTCCCGACGCACCGTACCGATTTCAGCCCTTGTCGTCGAAGCCGGTCGACACGTGCGTGCCGTCGCAAAATGGCTTGTTCCTGGATGCGCCGCATCGGCACAGCGTGACCCGATTGCGCACTTCGTAAGCGTGACCGTCCGCGCCGATGACCGGAATGCCTCCGCGTACCCAAATTGGACCGCTTACCCCCTGAGCCGTGTCCTGCACCAGGCCGATCGACGGTTCGAGATGTGGCTCGACGGCTTGCCCGGTCGCCCGCAATCTCGCCACCAGTCGCCCGGAAGGACAGTGACCCGCCTCGTGCTCCACGAGCTTGGCCGCGTGCGGCGCGTCGCTCTTCCCAATGAGGTTCCAAACCTGCCCGTGCGGATCGCAGAAGCGCGCCCCTGCGCACAGGCTCTCGGCGTCGTCGAGCGCCATCGCCGGCCCGTCGAATCGCTCGGCTTGCTTCTCGTACGGTTCGCGGCTCGCCGTCTCCGTTCCGTCGAACCCGATTCGCTTGTGCGTCCCGTCGCAGAACGGCTTGGTGCGCGAGCTCCCGCAACGACAGAGAGCGTATGCGTTGGATCGAGGAAACGCATCTCCCTCTCGCCACTCGAGGGACTCGCCCTGTTCGTTCGTGACGATGTGCTGAGTCGCGAGCGGCACACCGCCCGAGACGAGATACGGCCCATTTTCGGTGACTGCGATCTTTTTCATGTGCATGCCTTCTCGTCTTCGGGATCGGATGTCCGATGGCTCGGCGCTTCCGCCGACGACTTGGTTGCGAGCGCTCGCGGGAGGATTGCTACCCGGAATCGGCTCGATTTGCACGGGCGCACGGCTACACATTCTGGTTTGGAGGTTGTCCATGGCAAAGACGGCTCTTGTCACGGGGGCATCGGCGGGTCTCGGGAGGGAGATCGCGCGTCTTTTTGCGGCCGAAAAGCACGACGTAGTGTTGGTCGCGCGCCGCCGCGATCGGCTCGAGAAGCTCGCCGCGGAGCTCGAGAAGGTGCACGGAGCTCGCGTGGTCGCCCTGCCTGAGGACCTGAACGACGATCGCGCCCCGGAAAGAATCGCCGCCGAGCTTTCGCGTCGCGGGCTCCACGTCGACTTTCTCGTCAACAACGCCGGCTTCGGAGCGACCGGAGCGTTCGCTAGGCTCGATGCCGCACGCGAGATCGAAATGGTGCGCGTGAACGTCACCGCGGTCGTCCACCTGACGCGACTGCTCCTGCCGGCCATGGTGGCGAGGGGCAGCGGTCGCATCCTGAACATGGGCTCCACCGCGGGCTTCCAGCCCGGGCCGTTCATGGCGGTGTACTACGCGTCGAAGGCGTTCATGAATTCGTTCACCGAGGCGCTTTCGTTCGAGCTTCGAGGCACGGGCGTGACCGCGACGCTCTGCTGCCCCGGGCCGACGGCCACGGAGTTTTCGGAGATCGCGGGCAACGAAAGAACCCGCCTTTTCCGGATGGCCGTCATGGGGGCGCCGGCGGTCGCGGGAAAGGCCTATCGCGCCATGATGCGAGGACAGACAATGGTGGTCCCGGGGCTGTGGAACAAGGTCGGTTTGCAGTCGCTACGGGTCGCGCCTCGCGCGACGGTCTTGCGCTTGGCCGCAGCGCTCAATCGAAGCCCGAGCGCGAGCTGAAACACCCTCGGTACGGTGACGGACACAGCGCCCGGGTAGGGCTAGAGTGGCCCTCGATGCTGCACCGTCTCTACTTTTCGCCGGGGATGTTCGGCTTCGGTCGGCTTGCTTCGTACGACTACTTCGTCCACCTGGATCGGGCGATTTCTGAGCGCCTTCAAGCACGCGGCGAGCTAGTCCAGACCCGCGTCCTTGAGGTGTCCCCAACGGCGTCGATTCGTCGCCGCGCGGCTAAGCTCGCTGAGCTCGTCGCCGCGACCTGCGACAGCGATGGTCCAGGTGGCGGACCCATTCACCTGATCGGGCACTCCACGGGCGGACTCGACGCGAGGCTCGTTGCCTCGCCCAGCGCCTCGCTCGGGGCGCCACCCGGCGCCCTGGAATGGCGCAGTCGACTGGCGAGCATTACGACCATCAACGCACCGCATTTCGGAACGCCGCTGGCGAGCTTCTTCACGACGGTGAGCGGGGCGCGCGTTCTGCGCGCTCTGAGCGCACTCACGGTCCTGGGGCTCTCGCTCGGTTCGCCGCCGCTTGCGGCCGTGGGTGGGCTCGTGGCGGCGTTCTCCCGAGTCGATCGCGCCCTCGGACTCGAGCTCGCGGTGCTCGACCGCGCGACGGACGCGTTCCTCCGGATGTTGGACGACGCCCGGAGCAATGACGTGCGCCGATACGTCGACGCGATCCAGAAGGACCAGGGCGCCATGGTGCAGCTCATGCCCGAGGCGATGGACCTGTTCGCGGCAGGGATCGAAGACCGTCCGGGCATCCTGTGTCAGTCGGTCGCGTCGATGGCGCCCCCTCCGGGACCGCGGATGTTTCTTCCAGCGTTCCTCCGACCTTGGAATGTCCTCAGCGCGGCGATCTTCGCGACCCTCTATCGAATCGCGGCGAGGTACGACCCCCGTTACCCGTGCGTAGCTCCCGACATGTCCGAAGCAGACGAGCAGATGCTCACCCGCGCGTTCGGTCGCACCCCTGGCATACGGGAGAACGACGGTGTCGTCCCTCTCCGCTCGCAACTCTGGGGCAAGCTCGTCTGGGTGGGATATGCCGACCACCTCGACGTGATCGGGCATTTTCGAGACGCCAAGCCGGACCCGCGGGCGCCCGGCACACGAGGCCGCAGGGACGGCGCTCCGCCGCACGTCGACTGGCTTTACAGCGCGAGCGCCTTCGACCGCGCGGGATTCGCGTCGATGGTGGACTCGATCGTGCCCGGGCTCGTCTCGAGTGCCCGAGCCAACTCTATTGCCGCCTGAGGCTGCAGCGGGCGCTCCACATCACGCGGCGCTTCGTGGATCGACCGCGTGCTCGCTCTCCGAGACGGTCAATGCCTCGCGCACAAGCGCTTCGACGCCGGGGGCCAACCCCGTCACGGCGGGGGCCACTTCCACGGGGTTCAACCACGCGAACGGGTTGGACAAGCGACGCAGATTCGCCAGTCGGCGCATGGGGCGGCTCACCTCGACCGTGAACGCGAGCGTGCCGTACTCTGCGTCGAGCCAATCGTCGAGATCGCCGACCGTGGAGAACCACTCGGTGGCTTGCATGACTCGGTAGCTCGCGCCCCGAAGCGCGTCGACGAAGGCGCGGCCGGCTCGCTCGTAACTCGCGCGGCGCGGGTTCGGGCGGTCCGTGAACGCCCATGGGTAGAGCAGCAAGTCGCCGAAGGAGTGAAAGCCGACGGACACACGCGGCCGCTCCTGGTCGGCGATGTCGCGCAGCGTGCGGGTCTCGGGTTCTGACAGCGGGTGGGGACCCACGTAGTGCATGGCCCGGCGCCAGCGCGATCCGCCGAGCGGGTTCAGCGGCATCGTGTCGCGGAGGCGTGGGAAGTTCCGGTTCAGGTCGACTCCTCGAGCGTTGCAGCGTTGATAGGCGCGGCGACCGGCGGCGATGCGCGTGCAGTTTGCGTGAAGCCCGTCGGGATTGACGATCGGGACGACGACGAGTCGCGCATGGCGCAGCAGATCACTGCACCCCCCAGCAACTACCGATCGGACGAACTCGAGGAGGGCGACGGAACCGACGAATTCAACTCCATGCACAAGGCCGGTGAGAAGAACGGGCGCTCCCGCCGGGGCGCCGAAATCGTATCGGCGGATGGGGTGACCCTGTACCGAGTAGCCGGCGCATGAGGAGCGAGCCCCGACATCAACCGCAAGCGCCTCCCAGGCCGTCTCGAACCCCTCGGCGTCCCTATACTCGTGCCACGGAGCCGGCAACCACCCCATCCAGTCACGATAGCGTATCGCTTCCGAAGCACAATCGTCACGAATCGCCGGACCGAGGTAGAGCCACGTTTCCCCGCGCCTTTCGGACCGCCATGAGAGCGAGCCCCTCGTAGATGAGGTGTGCGGCCAGATGCGACGTGATGTCCGCGTGATCGAGCGCCGGGCACACTTCCACCAGGTCCATTCCTGCGAGCGTTACCCCCGCAAGGCCGCGGAGGAGGGCGATCGCTTCGCGCGACGTGAGTCCCCCGGGAACGGGCGTCCCGGTGCCAGGCGCGAACGCGGGATCAATTGCGTCGACGTCGAAAGTGACGTACGCGGGGCGCCGTCCGACAGATGCGACGATGCGCGACGCCACTCTGGCGACTCCGTCGTTGGAGACATCGTGGAGCGTCGCTCCGTAATCGGCCGCGAGGTCCCCTTCGCGGCCGTCTCCCCAGCTCGCTCGAACGCCGACCTGATGGAGCTGTCCACGCTCGACGAGCCCCTCCTTGATCGCGTGCCGAAGCGGAGTCCCGTGGTGATAGGCGTCGCCCCAGACTTCAGCGTCGCTCGTGTCGAGGTGCGCGTCGATATGCACGACGGCCAGAGGGCCATGCTTCTTGGCGACCGCGCGCAGGGCGGGAAGCGCGACTGAGTGATCGCCCCCGACGACGAATGGCACGGCTCCCGCGCCCACGATCGACGCGATCTCGTTCTCGATGACGTCACGAGCGAGCGGGGCGGAGAACGGCGGAACCGCGACATTGCCGCCGTCTGCAACCATTAACGCCCCGAACACGTCGACCTTGTGCGCGGGATGAAAGGTCTGCAAGAGAGCGCTTACCCTGCGCACCTCGTACGGCGCAAAGCGTGCTCCTGGATGGTACGTCGTCGCCATGTCGTAAGGGACGCCGACGACGACGGCGTCGAGCCCGGAATAGGGCGCCGCCGCGTGAACGTCGACTTGTGGCAGCCGGAAGAATGGCGTGATCCCTTGACGAATGTAGGGTAGCGCTGGGGTTTGCGGCATGGGACTCCTCCTCGAGTCAATTCAATCATCGCAATCATGGAGCCCGGCGACGACCTCGCGAACGCGGGCAGCGACCGAGCGGGGATCCTCGGACGCATCCGCGGCGATGGGCCGCGCGAAACGAACCCGTGCCCGGACGCTCGCCACACGCGAGAGCTCCCAATAGTGGGGAGCCAACGTTTGCCCGCCGAACCAGGCGACGCGATCGTCGTCGTACGAGACGTGCGCGGGAACGACTTCGACGCCGGCCATTGCGGCAAGCCCAAAGATGCCTCTACGGAAGGGGGCGACGGCGTGACCATCGCTGGTCGTCCCCTCGGGAAAGTTGAGAACCATCGCCCCCCTATCGAGAGCCCGCCACGTTCGCCGGAGCGCCACTGCGCCGCTGTGCGCGTCGCCACGTCGCACGAATACGACTCCGAGGGCACGCAATCCCGCGCCAAACAGCGGCCAACTCCGCACCTCCCCCTTGGCGATGGCGATGCACGGCACGACGGCTGCGATGACGAGTGGGTCGAGGTAACTGATGTGGTTGGCCACGAGAATGGCCGGCGGACGCGGGGTGGGGCCGCTGCATCGAAGGTCGACGCCATGAACTCGAAGCAACGCACGAGCTGTCCGTTGCGCACGCACAGCGAGTCCTGGGGCGTCGAGCTCGACGCGCCCCTCGACAATGAGGCGCGCGGTCGTTACGAAGAGGCCCGCCGCGCGGCGGGCGCTGCGCAGCTCGGGAATGCCGATGCCAGCGGGCCGCGACTGGCCGTCGGGCTCGCTCCGGGCAGAGGGGGGCGCGGAACTGGCCGATGCCGTGTCGATCGGCGCCATCGGCTAGGAGACCGCGGCGGGGCGCAAGAGTCCCAGCCGGTGCATGCGCGCGCATAGCTTGTCGAACGCGGCGCGATCGATGCGCGAAATGATGCGCGGTTCTCCGGGGCCGTAGTAGGCCTCCGCATGCCCCGTCTCGCGTGCGCCAAGCGTTGCATGGAGCGCGCGCGCGTCGGTGTTCGACTCGTGCACAGTGAACCATAGCGAATCGACGCGCGCAGAGATGGCGGCGACCAACACCTGCATGAAGCGAAACACCAGGCGCGTACGCTGATGCGGTGGGGTGATGGCCAGCGTCGAGCAATAGGCCTCCCGCCCCCGCACGAACGACAGCATGTAGCCTACGGGCTCGCCATCGGCGAACGCCAGAAAGCAGGTATCTCTGAACAAGTCGCAGCAGAGCCGCACATAAAACGGCCCGAGCGTTTTCTCTCCCTTGTCGCCGAAGAGCACGTCTTCGAGCGCCATGATTGTCTCGAAATCGTCAGGCCCGAGCGCACGAACCTCGTAGTCCGCCATCGAGTCGCCCTCCGCGCTGGCACGACGACGATGCCAAGCATGCGTGCCAACGACGCGAAGCGGGTGCGAAATCTCAGAGTCAATTTCGGGGCGGACATGTTCACATGGTTCCGCCGTTTCCCCGGCGGCCTTTTCGGTGCCTTCCGTGGCAAGATAGGGATTGGTGCGTCCAGAGGACATCGCTTGGAGCCCTGGCGCCTTCTCTAGGCGCGGCGGTCCGGACGACGTGCGCCTGCAATGGCTGGGGGCTGCGGGCTTCGCCCTCGAGCACCGCGGGCACGTTCTGCTCGTCGATCCGTACGTAACGCGCGCGCCGCTGGTGCGAGCCCTGCTCACCCGTCTGCGCCCGGACCTCGATGCGATCGCACGCTACGTGCCGCGCGCAGACGCCATCATCGTCAGTCACACCCACTTCGACCATGTACTCGACGTGCCGGAAATCGCTCGCCGTTCGGGGGCACGCGTCTTTGGTTCGCGGTCGGCAGCCGCGCTTTGCCTCGTCAGTGGAGTTTCGGCCGATCGCGTCGAGATCGTCGAGCGCGAAGCCGGCGTCGCGCCACCCGAGCACGAAGTGGGGCCCTTCAGGTTGCGATTCGTGCCAAGCGCCCATTCGCGCCTCGTGCTCGGACACGTTCCCTTTCCCGGCGAAATTGCCGACTGCGCAGATATCCCCATGCACGCCGGTGCCTACCGATGTGGCGCCGTCTTCGGCTTGGAGATCCGCGTAGCGGGTCGCGTCGTCTATCACATGGGAAGCGCAGAGTTGATAGACGCGAGCGTCCGGCTGCGAAACGTCGACCTCTTGCTCCTGTGCGTAGCCGGCTGGACCGCCAGCTTCGACCTGCCCGAGCGGGTGGGGCGCTGCCTCGCGCCCGGCGCCGTGCTCCTCTCGCACTGGGACGACTTCTTGCGACCCATGCGTGAACCGGCGCGTTCGCTGCCAGCGATGCAAATGCCCCGCCTCGTGGAGAGGCTTTCTGTCGCCGTTCGGGGGGTGAAGGTCGGGACGCTACCGCTGCTTGGCGAGCTGTGGCTCTAGTGCCGTTCCCGGCAGAAGTTCTCGGCCAGCCGGTCCGGGTCGCGTGCTGCTTCGCAGCGCCGGACGGCCCTATATTCGTTTCTCGTTGGCTTCGCCCCGAACCCCAGGCGGTGCCAAATGGTCATCCAACGCCTCGCGACCTATTGAATACGAGGCGGCGGGGCGATCAGATCGAGGTTGAGTCCGCCCGGATACATGTAACTCGTGTAAGCCCCATAGCCCACGACCTGGATGCCGACGGGGAGCGACGACGTGAGCACGTGGGCGCCCGCCTGTCCGGGTCCGAGCTTCTGGCGGTACACGCTATAGCCGCTCGTGCCGATGGCTTGTGGCGCCGCCGTGACGGTCTGGCCATCGAGAAGGATAGACGCGCTCGGCTTGCCGACAATGTCGACGTAGCTCACGGTGTAGTCGTCCGGTGCAAGAAAGACGTACTTCACCCGGAACTGCTCGATTGCCGGCACCATGCTTTGTGCTGGATCCCCTTCCTGGTTGGGCGGCAGCGTGTTCGGATCCACGACGGACGCCGCGAGCGTAAATGTGCCTACGGCAAACGGCTGATCGCCGTTGATTTCGAAATCGGCACTGGTGGTGCCGCAGTTCGCCCCTACCGTCTGGTTGATGTCGACGAGTGCGGGGCATTGCGGATTGCCGCATTCGACGACCTGGCCCGCATTGATGGTCGCCGGGCATCCGGGAGGGGCAGCCGGGTTGTAGGTCAGGTGCGTGCCGTCAACGTTGCCGAAGATGCGTACCTGGTGGGGAACGGCGGCGCCACTCGGCCCGGCGGGGCGAGTCACCACGTAGTCCTTGCCCAATGTCTCGGCGGGGAAGACCGATTCCTCCATGTGGTCGCACGCCGGCGCGAGCGGCGGGACCAGCGCGCACGGCATCCCCGTGATGACCTGCACGGGGGCGCTCGCCTGCACGATGGAGCCGCTCAGATCGCTCCCCGCTGCGCCCAGGAGCTCTGCTACGTCGCCCGCGTTCAGCGTGAAGGTCAGCACGCCGCCGGGTCCCGTCGCGGCGATGCCCATATTGCCCGCTGCGACCCTTCCGGTGGTCGACACTTTGACGTTCACCATCGTGCCATTTTGCGTGCCCGTGACGGCCACGTAGGTGTTCACATCCGCGGTTTGGATCGGCACCACCGCTCGGTCTTCGAGCGTCCAGCCTTCGTGGCCGACGACTCGATAGTTTCCCGTCATTGCAGTGCTCGGTAGGAGCAGCGAAGCGTCGTTCGTGAACGAGTAGCACCCCGCGGTGCTGCCGAAGTTGGGGTTGAGCATATCCGAGCACGGCTTGTTCCCGGGGCATGCTTTCCAGCTCTTGCCGACCGGTCCGCCCTGCCCCTGGTACTCGAGTGAGTTGAACTGGTAAACCGTGACCGGCACGGTGGACGTCAAGTGATACGCCTTGCCCGGCGCTATCACGCTCGCTGCAATGGGCATGGCTACCGCCGAGCAGTTGTCTTGGTCGGGGCCTTTGAGCTCCGGAACCCAGGGAAGGTAGATCTTTGCGAGCTGCCCCGGCGGTACCGCGGTGGTGCCCGCCACTCCTGCCACGGTGACGGTTGCCATGGTCGTGCCGGCGTTGGCGACGACGACGGCGAAGTCGAAAATGCTCCAAACCTGATTTGCGACGACCGTGGGCCAGTAGTCGCAGCCCACGTACGTATGGGCCTGCGCCGCCTGGTCGCAGGTGGTGGGGTCGCCCGTGCTGGTCGACAGGCGGGCATCGAAGAGGCTCGCGTCGCCGCTCAACAGACTCTGAACCGCCGCGTCGCTCGCAGGCGGAAGGATGCTCGCGCCGCTGCCGCCGCTGTTGCTGGTGCCGAAATTACCGCCGCTGCCGGCTCCGGTGCCGGCGTCGCTACCGCTACCGCTACCGCTCTCTCCGCCGAGGCTGTCGATGGGCCCATTTGCGCTCGTACCGCAGCCCACCGCGATCAGAATGGCACCGGCGCTCGGCAGGAAGAAGTGATGCCGCATGCGCAAACGATTGCACAAAAAAGGAAGTGCGGCTTGCCCCTTCTTCCTGCTCCGGGGTAGCAGGAGACAGCCCCGCGCAGGGACAGGCTACGCCGCGGTGCAAGCACGGCGCACTTTTCTGCCTGGCCAGCGGGCCACCGCTCCCATTGGCCGTTCGATTTCCGCGAACAGCAAACGCGACCGACGCGCCGAACGCCGGGGGCTGCAAGGGACGAATTGGTCGCGACTCGCTCCGCGCCCGCGAGATGGCCGGTTGCGCTCAGTTAAAGGGCGGCATCGCGTACGGCGTAGCGGGGGAGATTCCGTCGTTCCGGTGAGTTTGCGTGACCGTCGGTTCGTTGAGCCAGGCCTGCAATGTCGCAACCTGGCACGCGGTAAGCGGCGTTCCACTCGGAGGCATGACTCGCGATTTCGAGCACGAGGGGGGATTGGCCTGCTGGATGGTGGCCATCACCACTTGGAAGCGGAATGGAGTGGGCATCTCCGGGCATGACGACGAATGGGACGTTCCGGTGATCCAATCGTAGGCGTGATCGTACCCACCGTTCGCGGTGGTGGACGTCGCGTCCAGCACATGGCAGCCGCTGGCACCGTTGGCGCCGCCGTTGCCGCACCCCGAGGCCAAAAACGGTTGCACGTCCGTCTTGAAGCTCACGGTTGCGGGCAGCGTGCATCCGGGGGGTACCACCACGCCGGCGTCGCTGCCTCCTCCGCTGCTCGTCATGTGTCCCGCATCCGGTGAGCCGCCCGACGCGCCGCCCCCCGAGCTGCTCGACCCGCCCGGCTTGCCGCCGCTGCTGGAACCGGCCCCCGCCTCGGGGACCCCACCTGCGGCCGCGTCGATGCCCACGGGAGTGCCCGACCCGCTGCTCGACGACCCCGTGCCGCTCGACGATGAGATGCCGCTCGACGACCCCGCGCCGCTCGACGAAGACGAGCTCCCCGGGTTGTCTCCGCTGCCCGATCCGCCGCTACTGCTTCCGCCGGAGCTTCCCGACGAGCTCCCACTGCCCCCAAAGCTGCCTTCCACTCCGGACGACGATCCTCCGAAGCCGGGGCTCTGTGTCGCGGGTTGGGAGCTGCATGCGGCCCACACGCCAGCACCGAGAACCACGAGGCCTACCAGGGGGGAACGGGCGGGTCGCTTCATGAAACGATCTCTTTGCTAAGTGGTGAACAGCTCTGTTCTTCACCGTCGCTCGGGATGAGGCGCGGCTTGGAAAGGCCAGGAGACAATTCATCCTAACCCTGTAAACCACCCGGAACAAGCAACGCAGGCGGGGATGTGCCCACATCACTCGATGCAGCCGTGAAAAAAAACGCTGTGGTCGTCACATCCGCTCGCCGATGGGGGCCTCAACGATCCTCGTGAAGCAACGAATGGCGGCTCGCTTGCGTTGATGGGGATGGCCACCGCTCGCCCCTGGCCCGTCAACCGCCCTCTGCGTTAGGCTCTCGCCTCGCCCCGAGGCGACATCCATGGCACATCCATCCAGCGCCACGAGCCCGCGCTTCTCTCGCATCGTCTACGGGACATGGAGGCTCTTGGACGATCCAGCGGCCGCGGCGCCTGAACCGCTCGCCGCGCGGCTAGAGGCGTGCGCCGAGCTCGGGCTCACCACGATCGACACAGCCGAAGTGTACGGCAAGTACGAAGTCGAAGATCGCATTGGGGCCGCGCTTGAACGGATTCCGGGGCTTCGTCCAAAGCTACAGATCGTCTCCAAGTGCGGAATATACGTTCCCGTCGAGCGGCATCCCGAGCGCACGGTGGCCCATTACGACGCCTCGGCGGCCCGAATCATCAAGAGTGCCGAGAAGTCGTTGCGCCTGCTGAAAACGGACTATCTCGATCTTCTGCTGATTCATCGGCCCGACTGGTTGGCGCCGGCCGACGAAACGGCAGCAGGACTCGAGCGTTTGCTCCGTGACGGGAAAATTCTGAGCGCCGGCGTCTCAAATTATTCGGTCGATCAGTTTGACACGTTGCAAAGCCGACTGAATGCGCGACTCGTTACCAATCAGATCGAACTCTCCTTGTTTCGGATGGCTCCGATTACCGACGGAACCCTGTCGCAGTGCGAGCGGCTTCGCGTTTGCCCAATGGCCTGGTCTCCCCTCGGAGGCGGGCGTCTCTTTCGGGACGACGACGAGACAGCTGCGCGGATCCTGGCCGCGTGCCGGGAGATCGCGCCCCGCTACGGTCACGCGCCACCGGAAGCCCTCGCCCTCGCGTGGGTCTTGGCCTTGCCCGCCCAGCCCATGGTCGTCATCGGCACGAACCGAACGGACCGTATACGCATCGCCGCCCAGGCAGTGCACATTCAGCTGGACCGCGTCGATTGGTATCGACTGTGGGAGGCTGCGCAAGGGAGGCGTATCCCGTAGGTTGCGCTCGCGTCCTCGCACGCGCCCGTTCCGACGACCGCATGCACGGTCGGCCCCTTCGCGAATATATCACCGCCCCTTCTTTGCGCCTTTCTTGGCGCCCTTCTTTGCGGGCTTCGCCTTCGTCCAGACCCCGAGCGTCGCGCCGGTCGGATCCACGAAGATTCCAATGCTCCCGTTCTTCCCGATGTCCATCATCGGCAGGATGACTTTCGCGCCGCCCTTTTCGGCCTTCGCGAGGGTCTTCTTCACGTTGTCCACCTCGACGTAAGGCAGCCAGGTAACCGGCGCCCCCGGCATCGGCTGCGCCTGCATCCCCCCGCCCGGGCCCTTGCCCGCGGCGATCATCGTGTATACGGCGCCGTCCCCCATCGGCGTGTCCGTGAGCTTCCAGTCGAAGAGCTTCTTGTAGAACTTCTTTGCCGCGCCGAGGTCACCGGTCGTCAATTCGATGTGGGCAAACTGATTGGCCATTGGCTTTCTCCTTGCGAGAACACTTTGGTGCGCGTGTAGGGCTCCCCGCCACCAGAACACGTTCCGGCTTCCGAGCAAAGAGCGTTCGCTCGCCGTCGAGGCGCTTGCCGCAGCGCTCTCCGGAAAACCGCGCCGCGGCCAAGGGCTAGCGACAGCGGCGTCGCACATCCTCGATGCGGCGGGCTCGATCGATTGGAGGAGGGGATGCGGTACGCTTCGGAGACGCGTCGACATGGGCTTGCTCCCTTCCACACTGCCCGTCGCCACCTCGAGCGCCGCACTGCGACACCCAGGCCGCCTGCGGGCATGGGTGCTGCGTTTGGTCGGGTGTTTGCTCGGCACGGTCGCGCTCGTCGTGTTGGCCGGAGTCATCCTCCTTCATTCGCTGGATCGGCCTTGGCTCAAGCGTCGGCTCCAGGTGCTCGTTCGCGCTGCGGCAGGAGTCGAGATCGACTATCGCGCTGTGCGGATCGACTTGCGCTCCGGGGCCGAAGTCGACGGGCTGATCGTACAATCGCCGGCGGAGGTGCGTCCGTTCGCGCCCGACCTCGTCCGCGTCGATCGTGTGGCGCTGCGCTGGTCGCCGAGGTCCATCCTCGCGGGTCGCGGGCCCGTGATCGGGCGCGTGACGGTGTCGGACGTTACGGTCACGGCAGTCGTCGACGAACACGGAAGGACGTCCTTCGACGCGCTCCCTCATTCCGCGCCTGGTCCGACCGTGCCGCTCTCCCGCCGAGCCGCGAAGCTCCTGGCGACAGCGCCCCCTGTCGGCCAGGTCGACGTCGATCACGTCACGTTGGAGCTGGTACGAACGGACCGTGGAGCAGTGGTTGAGCGCGACGAGTTGCGGGGAGTGTCGATGACGTTGGTTACGACCTCCGCGGAGCCAACCGCGAGGGGCTGGCAGGTTGGGGTCGCATTCGGCACGCCGCAGGCGCCTCTCGAGGTATCTCTCCAGCGCGCTGGAGGGAGTGCGCGGGCCGCGACCGCCCGGGCGAGTCTGTCGGTCACGGCCAACGTCACGTCGTTGGCGCTGACTGCCGCCGTGGACTTGCGTATGATCGATCAGACGTTCTCCCCCCGTGTCTCCGCGGATCACTGGCTCCGCGCCGAAGCGAACCTCAGCTTCGACCCGGCCGCGGGTCGCACCGAGGTCAAGCTCGAACGTGCGGAGGCGGGCGACGGCGCCGCGACCGCGGAGGCGTCGATCGATGTCTTCGACGCTGGCGACCCGATCGTGCAGCACGCCCAGGGGGATATCGACCTCGCGCGGCTGCTCCGGTGGCTCCCCGCCGATCTCGTCCCAGTCACCGCCGAGCGGGCGCGTGTGCGCTACGAGGTCGATTCGCTTGTCGTGGGCCCCGTCATGCGGCTATCAGCGGGCGGGGCGGCCGCCGTGGACGCGAGCCTCTCGAACGTGGCCTTCGCGACCCCTTTCGGATCGATCCATGTCGGGCGAGGAGCGCTCTCGCTGCACGCGCAGCCGGCAGCGGACGGCGGCGGGGTCGCGGGCGGGGGGTCGGTGACGCTCGCCGCCGCTCGGCTCGTGACCGGAAATGACCGTCTCGAGGCGGACGACCTCGTGCTCGGTTTCGACGGCCAGCAACGCGCTGACGGCACGGTCGCCGGCCGCGTCGGTTTGCGCTTCGCGACGGTGCGGCGCGGCGCTCGCCTCGTCGCCCGCGATGGTCACGTCGAGCTTCGCGCGCAGGGGCTGCACACCGACAGCGCCCAGCCTTTGGCCACGCGAGGAGATCTTGCCCTGACCACGGAGCTGGCCTCGCTCGACATGCGATCCCCCGGAATGCGCGCGATT